>OGMN01000106.1_pt1 | contig 98111 bp, 165 predicted proteins | sample 1573211 | NCBI WGS metagenome assembly OGMN01 (sample SAMEA2581876, study PRJEB24529) | metagenome | biome: Human gut stool | place: China | collected 2011
CTAAGTAAGAGTACTTAGTTTAATTACTTGGTTAGCTATAAAAGTTACTTCTTTACTAGTATACATGTTACTTATAATATTAAGTAAGTAGTAGCTACATTTACTTATTTATACTACTTACTGTATTTACTGTGTTAGACTGTACTAATACAGTAACGTATTATACGTCATATTTGTTGCTTATTGTGATAAATTGTTAACGCTTTTTATGAAAGTTTATGTATGTTTAATAGCCAAAATTTAACAAAAATTATATATATTAAAAAATTTTGCGAATAATTGTGAGTGTGTGGACCTGTACAAAATCAAGCCCCCTCTGTCTTTAATTGGGGGAAGACCCCGGGTACAGTAAACAAACTTTTAAAAATCAATAAGCCATGGATTATGTAGAAGACGAATTCACTGATGCTTTAATAGAAGCACTGTGTAACGAATGAGATTGTTGGGATTGGTTAGTGTGTGATACTGACCAAATCCCAACACATTAACAAACAAACTACGCAATCACCTATTTGTTTACTTATTAATATATAGCGCAAATTATCAAAACCCATAAATATCAAACATCATGAAAGTAAAAGTAGATTATGACAGAAGTGAAATCGCTGAATTTCAATCTGACGCAGACAAAGGACACAACTATTTAAGATTAATATTTGTGCCAGAAAAAATGTCATTACTAGAAAGAGCAGTAAAAGGACGTTTATCAGAATATCAAATGAACTTCTATCCTCAGAGAGATAACGAAGGTACAATAAACCAAGAGTTTGAAGATGCTATCATTGATGCATTTAACAACAAAGAAATCGACAAAGAACCTGTTTATGTAGACAGAGTAAGTGTAGAAATTGCACCAGTTGTTATGACTTATCAAACAGATAGTAGAAGAGGAAACTATTCCAAAGGTGATATAATCATGGAAGGTAACAACGCCAGAATTTACACAAGCGTACAGCTTACTTGCTTAATGAAAATTGTAAAAGGCGAAGAAGTACCAATAATGAGTGAAAACGAGCTTAAAACTCGTGCAAATGCTATTAGAGCGTATCGTATTGATGAAGGTCAATGGTATGATGCTGAAGAATATCTAGCAAATAAAGATGACGAAACAGAAGAGGAAGAACAACCTGACATCATAGATGATGAACCAGAAACACCAAAACAACCTCAGAATCGTCAGCCAAACAGACCTGTAAGAAGATAATAAAGGAGCAGTGTTTTGCACTGCCCTTTTTAAAAGGAAAACAAAACCAGATAATGACACAATCAATACATCATGAAGATTTTAGCTAAAATTGTTAAAACAAGTGCAGCAATTGCAGCATTATCAGCAATAGCAACAATCATAACAGGTATAATATTTGAAAGTGTAAAACTAACAAGTTATTTTCTTGGAATATTCATAGTACTTAGTCTGATCAATCTAAATATCTACATAATATTAGGTATATTAGGTAAAGATACCAAAGACCTAGAAAACTAAGAATATATCCTATATTTTTAAAAAACTCAATAACTTTCCAAGACATTGAGGACACCAGTTTCTTATGTAAATCTAAAGGTTGTGGACTATCCATGTAAACACTTAGCTAATCCATGCCAGATTAGAGAATTCCTTTAGTCTTAAGTTTTAGGTGTAAAATGCAAATTTATAAACTGTTAAATTATGAAAAAAGATGACGACGATTTATTTGAAAGAATAATTGCATTTGTAGGAGTTGCAATTATTTACATTCTTATAGCATTATTTGTTGTAGGTTATATCTTCTACATTATTAATGGCAATTAAACTATAAGTTATTAAGGTGAGAATCCTTGACAAACATGTGGGGCTTATGTCTAGTCTGAAATGTATATTGATTTATACAGCTCACTCGAACTAGCATTAGTGCAGACTTTAAAATCATGTATGATGCAAACCATATTGTACTACGTTGATAACTCTTCGCTATTTTTAATTGCATCAATTATAGGGATTAGCGTATCCTAGTCCTCAGATGTTAGTTACATTTGCCATTCTCTTTATTAAAATTTGGTTTATAGAAGGTTGTTGCTTGTGAAAGTAGCAATCTTCATTTTTATTAGAATTCACTAACCATTAAAACATAATCAATATGAAAAAGAAATTTATTAGAAAGTATTCACATCTTGCTATTTGTACAAATCAAAATTTAGTATTCCTTATTAAAAAGTAATTATGAAGAACATTGTAGATTATACAGAAAAAGATTTAAAGCGTATTAAACAAGACATGAGGCATCATATTATGGCAAATATGTCATATAAGTTGTTACACGCTTTAATTCATTTTAATTGTTTAAGTGAGTTTGTTTCCGAAGTAATACATTATAATATGAGTTTCAGAAACTATAAATACAAAGGTAATAACTTAAATTCAAGAAGTAATAATGCAATGTTTTATATACAGGCAGCTTTTTGTTGGGACGATTCGCTAAAAAGTAGATGTTATTGGAAAAGAATTTATAGTAAAATAGCAGAATACGAATTTAACGAAATGGTAATCTATGAAAAAGAAATTAAAACTAATAAGATATAGAAACTTTACTTATTTTAGATTAACTGGTCTAAAAAGTAATTTGTCTTCTTTACTTATTAATCTTGAATCTGATTATAAATGTATAACAGATGAAGAGAAAGAACAATTGTTAGAACTAAGAGATAAATTTAATGAATTACTTTCTACATGGAAGAATTCTAGTAATCAACTATTAAATCAAATCAAAGAATGAAAAGTTTAATCAATTTTTTAGCTGGATTTATAGTAGCTCTTGCTATAGTAACACTATGGTTAAAAGCTAATATTGATGCAGTTTTAGACGAAAGTTTAGCATTCGAGCTAAAGCATGGTAGTTTATATGATTATTACAAATGGTGGTGTGCTGTTATAATCACGTTATGCATATTCTGCGTAATTAGATTTATATACGAACTAGGAGCTTCTACTAATCATAATTTAGAAAACAAAAATAATGATAAGTATGAAGACAGATTCAAACCCTGATGTTTGTGACATATTATTAAATAAAATGTTACAATTTATAGACAATCATAAAACTATTATGATTAGTTTATATATATTAATATCACTATTAGTAATAATTTATAATATTATACCGCAATGAAAAAGTTTATATTATTAACCAATTCTGATCCAGAAATACCAGGTAATACAGTAGTAAATACAGAGATAATTTCATCTATTCGTGATGAAGAAGACTGTACTTGTATTTATGCTGATTTAGATGGAGAAGAAGCAGTTGTAGCAGAAGTTAAAGAAAGTACTGCTGAAATCTACTCAATGCTACAGTAAAATTAATAAAAACATTATCAAAAATGAAAGAAAAATTTAAATCTTTAAAATTATTTGCTATTTTAGCAATATTTATGTTAGTGACTATACTAACAAGTTGTGTGAAAAGACCACAAGCAATCAATGATATCCCTGATACGGATTCTATTGAACAAGAATACATTCCTTCTGTAAAGGAAGTATTACAAGAAAGAGAAGAAATGAGATTCTATCGTTATTGCGATAGTGTATACTTAGCTATGCCTACTCAAATAGTTACTCAAATACTTGTAACAAAAGGAACACAAATATCTATTCAAGATATTGTAGATACTTATATTACAAATAAAGAGTTCTACGATAAGATTATTAAACATGCTATGGATGTGCAAAAACAATATTTACCAGACAGTATGCCTAAACCAAGTATACCTGAACCAAAGAACGACTCTTTAAAATCTACATTTTAATTTATTTTGAAATTGCATTTGCTATATTACAGTTGAGAAACAGGAATATAGCTCCTTCAGAAGATGACAAGCATGTGGGGCGTAAGTAAATACTTTTATGCAAGAGAAGAAGAGTGGTGATTACTCTGATTAGTATTGATAATCACAAGTATTTATGATCGTGCGGGCGTTAAAATCATGTACACAGTAAGATTGGTTTGACAGCTTTTCTGCATGTGTTTAAATATGTGAGAGTCATGAATGTAAATAGTTCGCTCTATTAACAAAAGCTATCCTGTTAGGGAACTGGTAAGTATATTGCAGTATACTGTATCATTTTGAAATCTTTTTCAATTAGACTGATTACAATCTCATAGCTGCAACTATGAGACGCCATCATTAATATTAACTTTTAAACTATTAATTTATATGTAAATGAGAAAATATTTAACAAAGTTCTTTGTGAAACTAGCTAACATGTGTAGCAAAAGAACAACTCTAGAAGAAATAGAGAAATTAAGAAGAATTGACTGTATTAAATATGGTCATATTTGGGGCACTAGAATCTCTCCATCAGAAAATGGAGAAGATAGAGTCTTCTGTATTCGTTGTGGTAAAATACACAATAGAGATAAATATGCTGATGTTAACAGTCGTAATACAAATAAAAAAAGTAAACTAACTGAAATTAAATAATATCAAAATTATGAAAGTAGTAGTAATATGCATACCTAATGAGGTGAGTGAATCAAGTATTAAAAATGCTATGATTAAATTTTCTGAACAAATTGGTTTTAATACTAAACCTGTATTATTGTCAGAGGAAGACGCATCTCAGGAAAGATTACATGCTGTAGATTCTGAATTTGTCAAACTTGTTAAACAGTTTGAGGCTAAATCTGGATATCATCCAAGTTCTAGTAAGTTTAAAGAATATTTAAAAGCATCTATTATTAGTACTAATAACAAAGAAGCTTTGCGTATATTAATGACACCTAGTACATCTGATCTTAGTTATCTAACTAATATCAAAGCTAGTTATATACCAGAGTTAGCAGCTAAAATGTATTATATAATGGATATGTAATATGGGAAAGACTTATAAAGAATCTCACTTTCCAGGGTCAAAGCAATCTGAAAAAGCTTACGAGTATCAAGCTAAAAAGAAAATAAGGCATAAGAAATTAGAGCCTTATAAACGTGGAAGATAAAATCTCCATGCATGTAATAATAAAGTAATATTTATTATAACAACGAATATTATCATGCCAGATAATTTGTTTTAACTTAATTATTAAGTTATGGTGAAGTTAAGCCCAGAGAGTTATAAAGCCAAACCCCTAAAGGAATCTTAATAGATAGAGTACTACGGACTATACAACGGTCAACCTAGTAATAGGTCAGGAGAAGGAAAAGGGCTTCTGTTAAATAAGACGTACGAATAGACAGATAACTCTCTTAAATTTAAAATTCTATGTGGACACAAGAAGAATTAGAAACAAAAACAAAAGAAGAACTAATAGAAATTATATTAGAATCTCAAAAAGAAGCTGAAGATCTTATAGAAGCGATTGATGCACTTAATGGGATATACTATTAATATTCATTTCTTAAATAAATCAATTATTAACAATTAAAATTTCAAACAATTATGAAAAATGTAAATTTTACAAGCGCTATCTTAGGCGCAAACGTTTTGTGTGCTGAATTCGATGTTGAAGCTGCTATCACTGCTCAATCTGAAAAACAGAAAGTTGGTTCTAAAGAAGCAATTGAAGCTGCAAAGAATAATATTACAGAACGTAAATTGAAAGAAGAAACTGAACGAATTGAACAGCGCTTACGTAACTCAGAAAGTAAAGAAGATAGTGCTTTGAAAGGCCTTCGTATGGCTCGTATAAAAGAAGCAGTTCAGAAAAATTATCTGAAAGATGTAAGTGAAGCAAGAAAAGACCTCGAAACCACAGGTAATTACGAAACCTATGACAGTGCTATATCAAAGGCTGAAGAAACCCGCGATAAAGCTATTGAAAAAGGGAAACGTGATATTTACGGTGATGACGCTTGGCGTTATTAATCGACAACCCAAAGAGAAACTTTTATAGTAATCTTTGTACTAAAAGCACGGTAAGTCGTCTTTTGATGCAAGGTGTTGTACACAGCTGAATTAACAGCAAGCAATAGAGGCTTGACCCATTTTGCTGGGTAAAAAATGTGCCACTGATCATGAGCCTAAAGATCATTCTAAACTCAAGAGCTATAAGCCATGAGGGTATAAAACTGGCGAAGTTTGTACTATGAATAGTCTTATGACGATAAACAGTACACAAAATCAAATTGTATATGTATAGAGAGCTTTATGCCTATAGTTCAATAGAGTCCGTTCTACGTGAGCACTTGCTATACTATACATGCAATCAAAGCCTATTTAAAACTGTAGAGTAAGCGAGCCTAGAGCCTATAGTAAAATAATAATTAACACTATTATTAGAATAGAGTAAATCCTGTGAAATATGCAGACTATCTACTTCTATATAGTAACAGTATATTTTAGATTGTTATTTTATTATACTTACCTACAGTTTATTATATTTAAGTATATAGTTATTGATTTAACTATATACTACTATATTGACTGTTAGGTCATTGGATGAATCGTTTGGACACGGGTTCGACTCCCGTATACTCCACGCAAGGAAAACTGGAAGGTTGTGTGCGTTACCACCAGTCGAGAAACACACAGATGGGGTATTGTGGTTTTGACAGCGAGGATGAAAATGAATAGGTCAATAGACGTCAGAAATGACAAATCTTTTGTAACAGACTATACTCGTATTGCAGCGTAATACGATAAGTCAACGGCTAAGCTAATGTCGTAAAAAGCAGGTCACGGATGGTGCAATTGGTTAGACACAGAACGGATATGGGAAATGAGTGCAGGTTCGAATCCTGCTCCGTGAATTAAACTTTAATATTATGAATAGAGGAAGACATAGAAAGAAAACAGACTTTTATAATATTTCATCTTTACCAGCAGAAATAAAACAGAAAATGATTAAATACCAAGTAGTGTGGGGAAATAAACCTGATTTAGAAGTATTTGAAAAAAATCCTAGTGCAGGAGCATGCAGTGGTGGATTCTCTTGGATTACTACTGAAGAAGGATTTGTATATTGGGATAGAATATTAGGTAAAATGAAAGATCGAATGGACAAAGAAAAAATGAAAAGACAAAAACTTAAAATATTACCAATATAATGGAAAAAAGTATTAGACAAGCTTGTAAAGATAGAATGCCAGAATCGTGGCGTACTATTATGAAACGCAATAAATGCTATTGTAGCTTTACTAAACAGGTATATCAAAAATATATACCTAGTAACTTAAAAGATAAATATCATTATAAGGAAGCTATCAATATGATAAATCGTTTGTACACAACCTATTCTATTCAAGCAATATGTGTATCACTTAGTTTAGAAGAAGGACTAAGTTTTTGGAGTAATATTCAAGAACAAGTATCAAACTATGAATATAACTGTCAGTAATTAAATGGAAAAATTATTTGAAACTGTGACTTGGATTAAATTTAATAAACCAGGTTTAAAAGATGAAGTCATTAAACTAGGAGAACAGTCTGAAGATATAGATGACTTTAGACAAAAGTTAATAACAAAATATGGCATTGATTTAACAATGGCATATCAAATTTCACAAAAGTTTTACAAATCAAAAAGTAAGTAACTATGGCATTAAAAGAAGGAGTATGGATGGCTCAGGGACCTAGCCAGAACATAATTGTTAAAGCAGTAGGTGAGGCTCCATTTATCAAAATCTTAAAAGGTATTTCAATGAATGAATTCTTTAATACTGGAAGAGTAAAAGAATTAGGTGAAAACTCTATTGAAATACAGCATATTGTTCAAAATCCCGACCAATATACATTTGATAAATTAACCGTAACTAGTGCTGTTAATAGCTTATTAGGAATTGGTACTCGTACTTTTAAAAAGTGTGAAGTAGTAACAGATGAGGAAATCAAAGAACTCACAGAAAAATACAAAGCGTATATGGAAATGTATGGAACAGCAGAATGTGACAACAAATTCATTATTACGGTTTGTAAAGAGTATAAGATTGATGTTGGACAAGCATCAAATATCTTAGAAAATAAAATTAAGAAATTTCTTAATTATATTTAGTAGTATGCTTATCGAAGTTTTAGATACTATTAACAAAAATCTACCTTATGAATATAAGTTTAATTTTAATCCTATATGTGAAAAATATCTTAGCAATAGATACTATAACATAGAAGATGATGCACATATCTACCCTTTAGGTTTTACTATTAATAGAAACAAAGAAGTAGTAGAACTAGCTAGATATGCAAATAGAACTATATTCCAACCTATTGTAGATTGTCTAATAAATGATAAAGGATTTACTATTACAGAAAGTACATCTAGAATAAAACTTAGGATTGTAATAAATATGATAGACAAATTACAAATACCAGAAATTGCTAAAATGTACTGGAGAAATCATATATTCCTTTTGTTTAAATTTAGATTTGCTGAATGTAGCAGATATTATATATCAACTTTACCATTCTAGACTTAGGGCTATAGTCGTTGGGTAGACTATAGCTCACTAATATTTATGCCTATGACACAAGAAGTAATCACTTTAGTAGAACAGGCTAAACAAGGTTCAGAAAGTGCCTTTACTAAGCTTTATAAATTATATAAACCAAATATTTGGTTTACTATTTATAATATAGTAAAAAATACAGATGTAGCTGACGATTTAGTATCTGTAGTATTTACTAAAGCTTATCAAAAATTAGATTCTTATGTACAACATATTTCATTTGAAATGTGGTTAAAGACTATTGCTGTTAACAGCTCAATAGATTATATAAGAAGAAATAAAAAAGAGCAATTAAATAACTATATGGACGATGAAGATAATACTATTCAATTAGAAAATATCGAAAAAAGTCCTGAAGAACAATTAGTTTTACAAGAAAAAGTAAAAATAGTTGAACAAGCAATTCTAACTCTTAGAAAGAAATATAGAGATTTAATAAATGCTCGAATAGAAGGCTTATCTTATAATGAGATATCTGAAAAATTTGCTTTACCAGAATCTAAAGTTAAATCAGATTTAAATAAAGCAAGACAACGATTAAAACAAAAAATAGCAAATATTTACTAATACCTAACAAATCATGTCAACGATAATTTATTTGTTGCTTGCAATCATCATCATTTTCATTATATCTAGAGTAATGAAAACTGAACAGAAAATTGATGCTTGTACAAGAATGCTAACTACATTAGCATTAGGTTTGTTATTAGGTGCAGGATACTATTTTATCACTAATAGTGATGATAATAGTAAGCCTGAGAAAGCCGTAGTAGATAAAGCTACAGCTCCTAATCCCACATTATCTTATGTTTTATTTACTATTCCTAGTAACAATTACCAGGAAATAGAAAATAAGGCTACATACAAGGTAATGGGTAAGGAAATGGAGAGTGATACTGTAGTTAAATCAATAGCCACACCTAATAAAGTATTAAACCTACCAGAGATTGTTAACGATAGTTGAAAATGTTTCTACTATCAAGTTTTTAAACCATTAAATTATTAATTCATTTTTTAACTTAAAGGGCAGAAAGGACTGTCGTAAACATATCAAAATGTCAAAACGTAATAAAGGAAAAGAAAACAAATCTAATTTAGCAGCAAAGATTAAAGAAAATAAGGTTAATACTGTAAAAGTAGAAGAACCAGCAAAGGAAAAAGAAACTGAAAAGGTTGAAAAGAAAGAAGAAGTTCAACCAAGTAATAAACCCAAAGAACAGGAAAAGAAGCCTGTAGAAAAACCAAAAGAAGAAATTAAAAATACTTCAAAAGAAGAAAAGAAAACAGAGAAAAAGCCAGAGGAAACTAAGGCTAGTGTAAAACCAGAAAAAGAAGGAGGTAAAAAAGAAGATAAAAAGCCTGAACCTGAGAAACCTCAGAAGAAGGAAGAAAAGAAAAAGGAAGAAAAAGTTGAAACTATTATTCCAGAAACTGTAGATATCAACAAGGAAAAGATTGAAAAACAACCACCTGTTGATATTACACGTGGAGTAGCTATGATTGCAAACAAAGAACGTATTGATGAAAATCATCAAGTAGAATTGTTATCACTAATCCGTAAAACTTATATTGACACTGACGAAGACTTGCCTCGCGAACAAGTTGCCGCAATGAAGGAAGTATATAGTGGAGGATTGTGTCAGTTGTGTTTGTTATATGCAATGCAACTAGAACAAGAAGGTAAGTCTATTCTTAAGGGTATTACTATAACTAAAGATGTATATCCACAGATTAAGAATCAATTCTTAAATATGTATGGAGTAGATGTTAAAGCTTTACCAACTAAAGACGGAAAACAATTAAATCTTGAATTCGAATCAGTACCTGAAGATGTAAAAAAGGCTGCTAAAGCAGATGCTAAAGCAACCAAGTTTGAAATACCTGAAGCAGATCCTAAGCTGACTGAAGAAGAAAAGCTTAACGCTCTTAGAGGAATTCTAAGTCGTAGTAATGTTGCAGAAGGTACTAAAATTAATGCTACACAACGGATGGCTTTAAATGTTAAAGATGCTATTGAATGGGCAAATAAAGCATTTGAAGTTAAATCTGATAATCCTACTACTGCTTTAGCTCTAATGTATAGTAAGTTTAATCAAACAAAAACACTTTGTTTGAAAGGTTTAATGAGTAAAGCGTCTGGTGCTCTAATTGGAAATAACTCTCCATATATTGCACACAGTTTATTGTATAAAGACTTTGAAGGTCTAGGATATAATGAACAACAGATTGCTGATTTTGTTAAAGTAATGCTTGCTAATAGTGCTGAAGAATTTGCTACAGAAAAGACTGGAGCGGATGCTTCTGTTACAATCTTTAACGATATACTAAGTAAATCGTCTACTGATGAAATAATCAAAAAGATTGCTAACAAAGAAGAGAATATTCCAGTAACTATTGAAGGAATGATTGAAGGTAAGTACAATAAAGACTTTGTAAATAAAATTAAAGGAGATAAGATTTTCTCTGTAATTAATAATATGTATAACCTAGGAGATTCTACTCAGCTAGTTCAGAATAAACTTACTGAGATCGCTGAATTGTATAAAGATCCTGTAAAACGATTAGCAAATTACATTGACGAATCTGCTTACTCTAAAGCATAATCAAATATGAATAACCGTATTAATATGTTAATGATACTCGGTATCTTAACTTTCGGAAGTTTTGTTAGCTATGATGCACTTAAACAAACTGCACCAAAAGCTGAACTGGCTCCTGTCCCTCGTTATGTAGATGTTCCAAGACCTATTGAAACAATCTTACCATCTACTATTAAAATCGATCTTAAGAATGAAGAAGTTACAGTAGAAGGTACAGCTACTGCTAATGTAAATATTGTTAAGAAAGATAGTATACGAACAATTAAAAAGTATATTGAGCGTATAGTTGAGAAGCCTGTCGTAGTGGATAATCGACCTGCGCCATATCGTGTTGCTCCTCTTGTATTGGAGAACAAGGTAATTATACGAAATAATGTAGAACCTTTAATTTGGAATAATAATGAAGATGACGAGAAATAGACTAGTCGTTCAACAAATGTTTCGTACTTCAGAAGTTATTCACAATTTAAAGAATAGCAGAATAGAGTTGTCTAAAGCTTCTTCTGCTACTAGAATTGTCATAGAAGATGGTAAAGTATCTCATGAATTTAACAAACAGATTAATGAGATACTTAATCAATCTAGTTTACTTATTAAGAAGTTAGAATACAGAGTTGAAGAATTATCTAAGAAATTAGAAGGTTTTGATGCAGATGTATTTGACCCTATTCCGTTTATATCTTCGTATGATATTAAACATAAAACAATAGACTTAGTAAAAGGAACTAACTATGTCGGATTTCTAGACCTTAATACATGTAAGGTGAATATTATCAGTGAAGATAAAACTGACGCGCAACTAGAGCAGCAAAGCGCGAAATAAGAGCTATAAACTGCATTCGTTAGCAACGTAATTGCTTCGCCTAAACGCTCCTATTCAAATAGGAAGAGGAATGCTGAAATTGAGTAAAGTAAGCATTAACAGTACATAATACTAGAGGCTGGAATAATAGCTACCACTATTATTGAGTGAACGAAGGTATAATAACTTGATCATGTCGAATTTACTGTTTAAGACTGAAGAAATGACGAGAAAGAGGAAGAGCGTGGCACATCCTCAGTGAGAACCGATTGGTGACTAAAGACGCAACGATTAAATCAGCAGATTTATGAAGTTAAACAATGCCAGGTATCGTTAATACATTCGAATACCAGTTATCAAACTGAATATCAAAAGGGAATGTTACCTTACACGAGTCGCAAACTCGCAAAGTGCGAGGATAAAGAAAGTACTAAAGCTCCAAACTTTAGTAGATATATTTATAGAATTGTTAAGCATTCTAGGGAGACTCCAAATCTTCCTTGTAGCTATAAAGTTACTAAAAATACTACTATAGTGTTCCATACTGACACGTGCCTTTGGAAAGCTTAAATTGGAAGTGTGCATTAAAGAAAGAATGTTTAAAGCAGTATGTATGAAGGTAGAATTATAAATATTATAGCACTATTTAATTATATGATAAGTGAGTAGTAAATTACATGCCTTTTGGCTGAGTAGCTATGATCATTATATAGAACTTACGTCGTAGGTAAGATGGATATAATATAGATTAACTGGATTAGGTGTAAAACCTATATGTAATGTTATATTTATATAACTAATCGGAAGTATAATTAAAGTATTTTGCAAGAAATAATTCTCAGTTTAATGGGATTGTGTGGACTAAGTAATATTATAATTAAACTCAGTTGCTACTTAGATGAGTATAAACCTAAAGTGCTTTGCACTAGGAAATAAAGTAGATATGGGATGAAGAGCCAGAAAACTCTATATCATAGATTAGAAGTGATTAGTATAAACAGAAAATCTAAAGCTAGTGGAGAAATAACTCCCTGATCAAATTCGAGTTGGCAACATTGAGATAACGTTGTATATTTAAAAACATTGAGCCTTACAACCAGTAAGGAAAGTCGTGAAATATTATAACCTTGAGGACGAAGCAGATCGGAGTATAATCTGTGTATTCCCCATTTTAGCAGCTACACTTTACTGACACTAAATGTAGATAGTAAGTCTAATATGTAAGGGTTTCTTTTGTGAGATTATTAACATGTTTAACTAAAGTAATGAGGAAGTCCAATGGTAGTATAGTGTATAGTTAAAAGCTATATCGAGCCACCCTCGACTGTACAATATAATTGCTAACACTAGAACCATTTAAAGTATATTGCGCAACAATATATGTAAAGTGACACTGATTCCCTCCATTAAGGGATGATAGGTGGAAATCCTAAAATTATGTGCAGGATAAGAACAAAGTCGTAAGTACACGCAGCCTGTGAGTAATACAAGGCTATAGAGTGGGTGTTTTGAAACATAAACAGCTCATAACAAAACCGGCAGCGCTGATGTCGACAAAAGGTCTACCCTGTCTCGGTAGATATAATATACAGTATCAGAACCCAGCACTCAACTGACGAATGGATAAAAATGAGTAGAGCACGTTTTTAGGTATTTACTGTTAGGCTCTTTAAATAATCAGATAAACCAATTATCTTACGGGGTAAATATCTCTTACCATTAGAGTCCCTGTTATATGCACCTCTACCAAGAGCTCTAGAATATAACTACGATAATAACTACCAGAGAATTAACAAATAATTTCAATAACCTTAATTGCAGAAGTTATCAGAATAATATCAGTGAAAGTAAATAAGAATTAAATGTCGAGTTTTATCATACTGTATCAGATTTTTTTATAAGGTAACATGTATAGTATCTATTGAATTAGAGATTTACTATAATTATTTCTAAGCTTTTTAAAAGCGATAGGATATAAGACGCCTATTAATTATACTAAATTAAGAGAACTACTAGTGTGTTACTTAGGAACGATGGGTTCTGCAATTAAATAAAAATTTTATCAAAATGGAAAATAATTATAATCAAGGAAATGAACAGAAGATTGAAGCACGCTTACGGGATGCTCGTAAGGTAGTAAGTAATATGGGTAGCCTTTTGGGTAAGACTATCTGTTATTTGCAAGTTGACAATGTTGATCTTTCTCATCGTGAGAAGGAACTTACTAATCAACATCCACGGTTAGTAGAACCACTATTGAAATATATGGTTAACACTGTTCTTGTGTCATCTCAACGACTTCTTGTTATTAATGATGAGATTTTCATTGAGTTCAACGAAAAGCCAGAATTACGGGCTAAAATTGTTCAAGAACCGAAATTCTTTGCAGAAGCAACAGATAATTCGGCAATTGAAGAAGCATGTATTCGAGCTAAGAATAATCAAACTCCGCTATTCTTTGCCGATCGGAAACGATTGACAGATGAAGCTAACTTCCGTAACAAACAGGAAGCAGAGAAGGCAGAGGCACTTGCTAATGATTTCTTAGCACAGATGACTATGCTTAAAGAACTTATTAAAGGTCAGCAGCAAAGCTGTGACGAATATTATCGTCAATATGGACTTTAATATAAAATAAAATGAACAACACAGAAGTAAAAATTAGTGAAGTTCATAAAGACTTATTGCGATTTGTACTAAATAATAAGTATGTCTATAAACATATCACGATGGGTGATAAGGTTGTTGGTAGTATAGAAATCCATGATGATGGGTCAGTTCGTTTCTATACTAAAAGACGGCGATTTAAATGGTTATGCTTGTGGTTTAGTGACTATAAAGATATAAGTTTTCGTGATTTAGCATTAACAATTATGGACGTTATATCAGTTCCAAATGGCAATTATTCTAATCCTGTGTTTGATGGAATGACTAAGGATTTTATGGATAAAGCCGTTCGGAATAATAACTACGAATATGTAATTGATATGCTTTTTGATGTTCTAAGATATGGCGGTAATATGGATGGAGAATATACTAGCCAATATATAAATATGTCTAGTTCTAGACCTACTAGAAAAAATGAAGGTCTCGAAACAATTGCTTTTTCACAAAAACAAGCATCTGTTATATTAAATAGTGGTGAAGTAATAGGAGATGTAGAAATACTAGTACGGAAACCATAAAAGATTTCTTTATAAACCAATTTTTAATTTAAGTATGTTGATGGAACTTAAACCTTAAATTGAAAATTCGACGAAAGTCAAACAAAAATAATTTCTAATAACTAGAGATGATGGGTCTCTAGTTATTATTATCGTGGTAATAATCCTACCGTAACTGATAGGGAATAACTGGAAAGCTAGGAGAATAAGAACTATGCTGCCATTTCAATATGGATACCACGGCACAGGTAAACGATTTCTAATATGTTATATAACTTTAGTACTAATCAATTAAAACTCAAAATATATGACAAAGAAATCAAAGAATTTTATAGAAGAACGTAACAATATATCATATCAGTTAAAACAATATTGGGACATTATTTATGCAGAAAATGTAGTAAATAAAAACTATATGCGTAAGTATGACTTAAAGGTTTTATTTGAAGAAATTAAAATGCTTGCTGAAAAGCGTGCATTAATTAAGCTTAAGCTACTTGCTATTAATATGGGGCTTAAGAAACTAAGTGATTTACCGAAAGATTGTAATCAGTTAGACATTTTTCGTCTATGTGAACTAAAAGAAATTCGTAATAAAATTAGTTCAAATAGTTTTCGAACATTAAATCCAGTTCTTAAGGCAAAGAAAGGTAAAAAGAATTTGAATCGTACAGAGATTTTTACTTCTAACTGGAAATTTGCACGTATTAAAGAACTAGATTTACAAATAATTGAATTGAATAATAAACTTGAAAAGTTTAATAACGAAACAGAGTTTGATGATACTATCGCTCCTTTAAGCTTGGCAGCTTAGTTGTTTTTATTGTTGTGTGTTTATTTTTAGTAGTTAGTAGGTATATTACTTACTAACTACTTTTTTATTAATCAAAATTCGTAATCAATATGGAAAAATATACTATCAAATTAAATAAAAGAAATAAAGAAACAGGTGAAAAATATTTCGTAATTCAGGAAAAAGCAGTAAAAACTCCTCTAGAAAGATATGAGGCAAAGATGAAACGATATTCAGAAAATCGTAATCGCAAGATAAATGTCTTGATGGAGAAGAATAAGAAATTAGAAGAACTATACGAAATAGAAGAAGAAACTATTGATAAGAAAATTAAAATAGTTACTACAAAACCTAATCCAAGTAAAGGAGCGAAGACAGATATTGTTTTTGAATGGAGTCCTATAGCTAAAGCTGCAAAAGCTGCATTAGCTAATCAGAAAATTACTTATACTATTAACTTTAACGCTGGAGATAAAGCTTATAGTAAAACTATAAGAAGACAGCCAACACTAAAAGATATTTCTTTTGCTACTAAAAATAATATATCAAAAGTAAAAGATATCCGATATTTAAAATTAGCTACAGATGAAGCTGATAAAATGAATATTCAAGTTGAAAACAAAAAAAGAAGAGACTCTGCTAAATTGCTAAAACTCAGTAAATTAGATAGCCGAGAATTTAGTTTATGGCGTAAAGATTTAGTCTCGAACAGTGAAGAATACGGTAAAGCTAATAACTATTTAAAACATGCAGCAGAAGAATCTGCACATGAAACTAAAATACAGAAATTAATAAAAGCTATACGAGAAAAGAAACTTGCTAAGTTTAAGTATCGTTTAGAATTTAGAAAATTTAATTCAGAACATAAGCCAATAGTATTTGTTAAGAATTATTCTAATAAAACTTTAGCATACTTGCATGATTCATTAACTACGTTGTCTGCTAAATTAGTAGATAAAATAGAAGATTTTATTAGCATTAATATTTATGATAATGCTACAGATCAACTATTGCGAATATGTACTGGATGGACTGCTTCATCAAAGGATTATGAAATAAAACTTAAAGAACTTAAGAATTTGTATCCTGATTATTATACAGCAGAAGCAGTTTAAAATAATTTATATGAGGCATAAATTTTAATGCCTCACTTGATTCTATAGCTCAATTGGATAGAGCAACACTCTTCTAAAGTGTAGGTTTTGCGTTCGAATCGCAATAGAATCACTATAAAACTATATTTTATGAAGATAAGAGGAAAAACAGTATATGTATATGATATCGAAGTCTTTCAAAATGTATTTCATTGTACTGCTAAAAATACAGAAACTGGACAATATTATAAATTTGAAATATCGTGTAGAAAAAATGAGTTAAGACAACTTGTAGATTTCTTCTATACTATAAGAAATAATTCTTATAGTTGGAATGATATATATACTACAGATATACAATTTAATACTAATAAAATATTTGCTGGGTATAACAATCTTCATTATGATAATGCTATTATAAATTATATAATAAGTTATTACGATAAAATGATTAATATGAACTATCTAAGAATTTGTGATAGTTTATATAACCTAAGTAAAATTATAACTACTTCTGATGATATATCTGCTTGGAAAAGGTGGAAATATGCTGTTAATTTTGAAACATTTGATATTCTTACTATGTTATATTCTCAAAAGTTACGTGTAGGTCTAAAAGAAATACAAGTAACTATGCAATATAAAAATGTATTAGAGTTTGCTCATGATTGGACAAAACCTCTAGATACAGATTTAATTGATGAAATGATTGAATATAATATAAATGATGTAGATTCAACTGAAGCATTATTAAACAAATGTAAAGATAAAGTTGAATTAAGAATAGCAATTGAAGATGAATATGGAGTAAGAGTATTAAGTAAAGATGGCGTAAATATTGGCATGAAAATCTTAACTCAAAAATATCTCGAAAAAACAGGTTTAACTTGGTGGGATATTAAAGATTTAAGAAGTCCAGCAGATGTTATAGCACTAAATGAAGTAATATTGCCTTTTATTGAATATAGAGATCCTATACTAAAAAACGTATTATCTGATATGAAAAATCAGATAGTTTCCCCAGGAAGAAAAGGATATGAAAATAAATTTGTATTTAGAGGTTTAAGATATTCAGTAGGAGTCGGAGGAATACATTCTGTAAACAATCCAGAAATAATTATTCCTAAGGAAGATGAAATGTTAATAGATATTGACGTTGCATCTCTATATCCTAGTATGCTAATAGAATATAAGTTTTATCCTAAACATTTAGGTCCAGAGTTCTTAGAAGTATATTCACAGATTAAGAACGAACGGATTGAAGCTAAACATACAGGTAATAAAGTTAAAAACGAAACCTTAAAATTAGCTTTAAATGGATTAAGTGGTAACTTACAAAATGAACATAACTTTTGTTATAGTCCATTTGCAGTTATGCAAATCCGAATTAATGGTCAGCTATTATTACTTATGTTAGCTGAATCATTAACAGATATAGGTTGCAGAATAGTACAAGCTAATACAGATGGTCTATTTGTATTACTTAAAAAAGATTCTTATAGTAAGGTACAAGAAATATGTAGAAGTTGGGAACAACAAACTAAACTTGTATTAGAAGAAGACCGTTTTGAAGCTATGTATCAGTATGCTATCAATGATTATATAGCAGTATCTGAAGGATATCAGGAAATAAAGAAACTATTTAAAACAAATCCTGAAAAAGCTTTAAATAAAAAAGGCAAACCTTATACGTCTTTAGATGCAATTAAAGATGATTATATAAAAGAAAAAGGTATGTTTATTACTAAAGTATTACTCGGCAAAGGTATGTCTCCTAAGATAATTCCTGAAGCAATTAGAGATTATTTTATTGATAATATACCAGTAAGAGATACTATTTATAATTGTAAAGATATTAATAAATTTCTCACTTACCAGAAAGTGGATAAGAAGTTCTCCGTAGAATATAATAATAACCTTATACAACGTATAAATAGGTTTTATGCATCTACTAACGGTCCTTACTTATATAAATGTTTAGTAGATTCTGAAGGTAGAAGAACTAATTTTACTAATCTATTAACAGCATCTGGTATTACTATATTAAACAAATTTGATAACAAACCTATAGAAGAAAGAAAGATTAATTATCGGTACTACTTAAAAGAGTGCCTTAAGATAATAGAAGAGCTTGAACCTAAACAGTTGAGCTTATTTTAACAAATATTTTCAGATGATATCAGCTAGCTCATAAAAATAAAACTATATTATGATACTAGAATTAGATACATCGTTATTCGACATTTATGGAAAAATGTCAATTAATCAATTAGTATTTCTAACTCTTGTTTTGAATGAAAATCAAAGTAATAATCAAGACATTCGCCAATTTCTCAGCCGAATTAGTGAGAATGAAATTCAAGAGTTAGTCGACAGTAACATTATCACAGTTATAACTTCTGGTGATAGTAAAATTTATAGTATTTCAGAAGATACAAGAAAACGCCTTAAACAAGATAAATCTTGGTTTGATGAATTCTATGAAGTATTTCCAGTGTATGTTACTAGACCTGATGGTACTAAAGGATTCCTACGTTCTAACATTAATAAATGTAGAAAGGAATACAATAGAATTGTTGGAAAATCTAGAGCAATGCATGAACATTTAATCAAATGTCTTCAGTTTGAAATTGATAATAAGATGATAACTGGTAAAATAGGATATATGAAAACAATGTGGAAATGGCTCACTCAACGAGAGTGGGAAGTTACTGAAGAAGAAATGCAATTTAGTATGGAACAAGATATAAATAATGAAGTAGCTTATGGAGCCAATATTATTTAAAACTATTTCTCAAGTAGCAGATGAATCTGTTAAATATATAGAAAATAGGAAAAACCATACTATAGTACCACTAAAAACTCGTTGGAGTAAATTTAATAGAGTTACATGTGGTGGAATCGAGCCAAATATGATATTAACAATAGCAGGAGGTTCTGGTTCTGGTAAATCAGCATTTGCTAATACATTAGAAACTGATTTAATTGACCTTAATTCTGATCAGGATATAGTTATTCTCAGTTTTAGTTTCGAAATGCTTAGTTATAGACAAATAGGTAGAAAGCTAAGTAATAAGTTACGAAAAACAACTTCAGAGTTATATAGCGCTGAAGCAGATTTATCTGATGAGGATTTTACTAAAGTAAAAACTACAGTAGAATCTATTAAGAAGTATCCAATATATTATGTAGATACTCCTTGCAGTGTAGAAAAGATAGAAGAAACTATAAAATACTTTCACGATAATATTGCAAAAGACAAGTGGTTAATTGTAATATTAGACCATACTCTTCTTGTCGAAGGAGACAGTGAAAGAGGTACAATAGTAGATTTACAGAAAATGTTTATACGAATGAAGAAATTATCTTTTACTAGTATAATACAGATTTCACAGATGAATCGAAATATTGAACAACCTGACAGACTTAATAATCCAAGTAGTCATTATCCGATGAGGAGTGACTTAGCAGCTTCTGATGCTATATTTCAAGCTAGTGACTTTGTTATGGCATTATCAAGACCAGAATTGCTAGGATTAGCAATTTATGGTGTCAATCGTTTACCTGTAAAAAATAAGGTATATCTACATTTCCTAAAAGTAAGAGATGCTGGAGAACCTTGCATATTAGAATTTGATAATGAACTAAAATATGGTAACTTGATTGAAACAAACACAGAAGTAAATAAAGAAAAAGTTATTTTTAAAAAAATTAAAGGCTGAAATTATGAAACAATTTTTGATTGAACTTCCGGAAAAGAAATACGATAAAACAGGTGAATTGAAAAATTTCTTGATTAATACAATCGCTAATAAATATCCATACTTAACTATGGATGGTATAGATGGTCCTAAGAATGAACAAACTAGTATGCAATATGCAGGTCCTAATGATTATATTGCATTTGGCATTTCTCCTAAATATCATGTATCTGCATTGCGTCCGTCATCTTGGACTTGCCCTTATACAAATACGCCATGTTATACTTGTCCATTTAATAGTATCTATAAGTATAAAAAATATAATCTTCTTGACCAATTTGATACTGCTATGAAAAAACTTGATGATTATGCTAAATCAGTAAATGGTAACTTTGATAAAGGTTATGATTTTAAATGGCTTGGTGTACCAGTTCGTTTTTATCAAAACTTTGTTCAAGTTGGTAACACTTATGTCCCTAAATGCGGTAATTTTTATATTTTACCTAAAGACTTAAGTGAAAAACAGAAAGAAACTATTAATAATGTTATTATTAACATTAATATTAATATTGCAGCGTAATAAACCTTGCTTTACTTATACTATCATAAAATATCAGAATAATATCATGCTAAGTAAAGTACTAATAATAAAAGTATGTTAGTACTACCTACAGAAAAAAACAAACCAAAAGTACAAAATCCTAGATTTTTAATTATTTTTGGTAAACCAAAATCAGGAAAGACTACTTTATTGTCTACATTAGATAACTGTCTAATAGTAGATTTAGAGGGTGGTTCTGAGTTTCTTGAAGCTTTATCTGTACAAGCTAGAAGTATAGCTGATCTTGGAGAAATTGCTAATGCAATTAGAGCTAAGATTAAAGAAACAGGTACAAATCCTTATAAGTATATAGCTATTGATAATGCTACTAGATTAGAAGAAATGTGTCTGCCGTATGCAGCTACACTTTACAGACGGACTCCAATGGGAAAGACATATACTGGAACTGATGTTAGACAATTACCTAGCGGTTCTGGATATCTATATCTAAGAGAAGCAGTTAAGAAAGTTATTAATATGTTTAAAGACTTATGTGATAACTTTATTCTTGTTGGTCATACTAAGGACAAAATGATTAATAAAGAAGGAGAAGAATTAACTGAAATGGCTATAGATTTAGTTGGAAGACTAGGAGATATTGTTTGTGGTGAAGCCGATGCAGTAGGATATGTCTATCGTAAAAAGAATGAAACTATTATTTCATTTGAAGGTGGAGATAACTCTGTAAGAGAAGCTAGAGCTCCTCATTTAAGAGGACAAAAAATTGTTATTGCTGAAAGTGATGAAAACAATAACATTAAAACATATTGGGATAAAATTTATTTAGCAGCTTAAAATTTAGAAAGTTATGTATAACAAGGAATTAGCAAAAAGCATTGAAACAAAAGATATTAAATATATTGGCGCAGGTATTCAAGAAAATGTAAAATTAAAATCAGCTCGTACTGAAGTAAGTCCTACAGGTTTAACCTTTTTAGAGATTACTTTTGAAAAAGATGGAGCTACTTTGAAACACACTGAATGGAAACCTAAGAAAGGACAATATGTAGTAACAGACGAAGACTTACAACAAGCTGAAAATCGACAGTTTAAGCGTATGTTACAAATTCTTTGGTGTTTCTATAAAGATGAAGAAATTAACTTTACTGGGTCTTCATTTGAAGAATTTGCTCAATTTATCGTAGATATGTTGAATAATGCAAATAAAGATACTTTATTACGTGTTAAAGTAGTATATAACAGAAGTGGTTATACTACTTTACCTGGATACTCAGCATATACATTCATTGAACCAATGGAACTTCCAGAAGGACAAAGTTCTGCTATTGTAGCTTTAGGTATTGACCAATTTACTAAACCTATTGAAGCAGATGCAGAAAAGCAGGTAGATCCGTTACAAGCTACCATGTCATCTCCAGCAGAAGCAGAAGATGCTTTAAGTAAGCAAGAAGACGATCTACTTTTCTAAACTAAAAAAAATTTAGAAAAAAGTAATATTTACGTAAGCTAGAAATAGCCTCGTTTTAAGGAATTGATAAGTGTGCCTAGTTTTAGGCACACATTATTACTAAGTAACTGTAGAATAAGGCTACATCAAAAGGTTCGAGTCCTTTTACTTAGACAAACAAAATCAGAAAGCATATGTACGATAAAGAAAAAGCTAAACTTAGCGATATTACTTTAGATTGGATATTATCTAGAGTAACGGAGTATGATATATATGCTCATTATTTAGGTCAATTTAAAGTAGGTATGATTTATAATAGTCCATTTAGGAAGGATAAAAATCCTTCATTTGGTATATTCTACTCTAAGCGTACAAAACAACTACTTTTTAAAGACCATGGAACAGGTGATTGCGGTAATGTTATAAAGTTTGTATCATTATATACTGGAATAACTAATTATAATGATATATTGCTAGACATAGTAAATAAACTTAAAATTACTAGCGACACTAAACCCGTTAGCTCTAAGCAATATATAGCGTCAACAGAAACAGTAATTGGTGTAGTTCGGCAAGATTTTACAGCTGAAGACATCAATTACTGGTCGCAATTTAATATCTGTATTAACACACTAAAGAAATTTAATGTAAATAGTATTAAATATTATCTCTGCAATGGTATAGTAAAAGGGATTTATAAAAAAGAAAATCCCATGTATGCTTATAAAGTTTATAATAACTTTAAAATATACAGACCTTTAGCAGATAAATATACTAAGTGGAGAAATAATTTAGGACAGTATGATATACAAGGATTTAAACAGTTGCCTAAAACTGATAATCTACTCATAATTACTAAATCACTAAAAGATGTTATGTGTTTGTATGAAATGGGTATATCTGCTATTTCTCCAGCATCAGAATCTACATTTATTCCAGATGATGTTCTAGATAACCTTAAGAAGCGTTTTAAACACATTTTAATATGTTTTGATAGAGATACAGCTGGAATTAAATATCTTCGTAAAATAAGCTTTAAAACAGGTTTAAAACCATTATTAGTACATAAGAAATGGAAAGCAAAAGATATATCTGATGCAATAAAATTAAATGGATTTGAAAACATAAAAAATTGGTTATATGAAGCTATTAAAAACTATAGGTAAAATATTAGCTATACCTTTTGACTTAATTACTATTCTAGGAAAAATATCGTTACTTCCTGCTACTATTATTAGTAAGCTATTAAGTGGTAAATTTACTGAATGGAACAAGAAACGTAAGTTTTTAGGTAGTTCTATATCAGCATTATTTAATTCATTGCGTAATGGAAAAGATTATTCATTTTTAATGACTATTGGTTATACTAAAGAAGGAAAATATTATGAACGGTTAGAACGTTTTTCTCTTTCTAAAGGAAACATTATTCATTCTGTAAATTATGTTAAAACAAAATAAGAAAGTACGTAATGCTACTAAACAAGAAATAGACGGAATAATATTTCGATCTAAACTAGAAGTTTATATGTACTAGAAATTAAAAGAAGCTGATATTAAAGTAGACTATGAATTACATAGATATACTTTACTACCAGCTTTTATTTATAATAACTCTAAGGTTAGAGCTATTACTTATTTACCCGACTTTGTAGGAAAAGACTTTGTTATTGAATGTAAAGGATATCCCAATGATGCTTGGGCAAATAGAGAAAAACTATTTAAATATTATTTGAGTTTAAATGAACCAAATACTAAATTTTATATAGTTCATAACAAAAAAGATGTTGATAATTTAATCAATACACTAAAATCATAATATATGAATAAGAAAGAATTTGTTAAAATAGGTAAAGAAATATTTGTTGTACCTAAAGGTAATGAATATGAATTAATACCTAATCAAGTATATAATCTAGAGTGGGATGGATGGAATGAGCGAAGTATATTTAAGGAAAATGGTGAATTAAATTTACCTAGTACTATATATGAAACTAAAAGTGATAGTATTTTTAGAAAAAGAATAATTAACTATTTTAACACTACTACTAGTAATACAACAGGAGTATTATTAGCAGGAACTAAAGGAACTGGTAAAACAGTAACAGCTAAATTATTAGCTAAAGAATCTAATTTGCCAATCATTATAATAGATCCTAAATTTCCTGAAAATAAATTAATAAACTTCTTTAAAACTTTTGAAACTCCAGTATGTATTTTATTTGATGAAATAGAAAAGAAATTTAATACTACAAAGATGTTAGATTTCTTAGATGGAGTTGAAAAGACTGCTAAAAAGCTTATAATTATGACTTGTAATGATACAAGTAATATAAGTGAATATATGGAAGATAGATGTTCACGAGTTCGTTATGTACGCAATTATGACGCTAATGAAAATATTGAGTTATTGCCTATAATAGCAGATAATCTTAATATTAAAAATAAAGAAGAAGTAATTAAATTTTGTAACGATAATATTTGCTTGTTATCTATAGATAATATTATAGCTTTTATGCAAGAAGTAAAATCTCTTGAAGATGAAGATATATCTTTACAAGATATAATACAATATTTAAACATTTCAACTAAATAGTATGAAAATATGCGGAATAAGTGACATACATGGTAATTTAATTACTAATATACCTAAATGTGATGTATTGTGTATTTGCGGAGATATTATAGAACTAAATATCCAGCGTGATAATGAAAGATCTGAACGTTGGTGGAAGAACAAATTCGTAAAGTGGATTGAAAAGTTACCTTGTAAAAAAGTAATTGTTATTCCAGGTAATCATGATTTTTACTTAGAACATATTTATAATAATAGTTCGTTTGAGCAATTTCGTAAAGAAATGTATAAAACTACTAATAAAAAGTTAGTATTTTTAATTGATCAATGTTATAAGTATGAAGGTATTAAATTCTATGGATCTCCATGGATAGCTCCTATTATGTTCCAGGAAGATAAATGGGCATTTAGTAAAGATGCTAATAATAAATATCAATTAATACCTAATTGTGATATATTACTTACTCATGATAATCCTATAAAAAATCATGCGTTAGGATTTATAACATTTGGTAAATACAAATATCATTTATATGGTCACTGGCATGATGGAGATAGTGATGTTAATCTAAGATGCTATAATTGTTCTAGATTAGATGATCACTATAATTTTAAAAAGAACTACGAATTTGTAATTCTAGACATTATGACTGAAAAAGAAAAGAAACAAGTAGAACAAGAATTTCTAGATAATTTGATTAATGAAGCTCGTAATACTCACCCTCTTATTGGAGAATGGTTATATGCTTTTAAAGTTATTAATCTACCACAAGATGAAGAAGATGAAGTAGAATGGAACACTTCAGCAGAAATTCTTGATTCAGCTGTAATTAATGATATGGAAGATTAAGTATGACATTACTAAAGAAAATTATAGATAGAGCAAAGGAAAAAATAGATTTACTTTTTCTAACAAGAAAAATAAATTGCTTTATAGAAAGTGAATCTATTTCTGTAGAAGAAGGAATTTCTATTTATACTAAAAATATTGAAAAATATATCGAATTTAGAGATATTGATAGAGCTTTTTCACAATATGAAGAATTAAAACGTAAAAAAAGGCGGCTAGAAGATCTAAAGGAATTTAAAAAGTATTTATTAGAAGAACGTAAAGAATAGCAGTATGAATAAGATGGTAATAGATACTCCTTATTATGAGGATACGTCTCGTTACTCTAATAGTGATATTGGATATTTTCTTAAAAACGGACCAAAAGGTCTGAAAGATTACAAAGAAGGTAAAGTAGCAAAATTAGATTACAGTTTCCTTGAAAAAGGAACTATGATTCATGAATATCTACTTCAACCAGAAGAATTCTGGAAAGATTATACTATTCTTAATTTTGCAATACCTAAAGTAAAACAGCAAAAGGATTTATTAGATGAATATCATAGACTTATGCAAGTAAATCCATTAGAATCTCAAGATAAACTTAAATTATCTGCTTACAAAAAAGCTTATAATAATAAGAAGTCTGATGAGAAATGTATTGAAGAAGCTGAAGGTCTTATTATGATTTATCAAGATTACTTAGAATATCTAAGTAAAGTAGATGAGAACAAAAAGATAATTAGCTTTGCTGATTTACAGACACTTAAAAAGATAAAAGAGAATATTCAGAATCATAAAAAAGCAAACGAGCTATTGTTTAATTTACCATCGACTTTTGAAACTCACAATGAGTTCCATATTAATTGGGAAGTAGAAAAGTTTCATAACATTAAATGTAAATCTCTACTAGATAGAGTATGCTTTGACCACGTTAATAAGAAAATAATTCTTATTGACTTAAAAACTACTGTAAATGCGTATAATTTTAAACATTCAGTAGAAGAATACGATTATTATAGGCAAATTGCTTATTATGGATTAGCAATTCAATGGTATATGCAAGAAATATTAAATCTTAATTCTGAAGAATATGATTTTGAAGCATATATTATTGCAATAGGCAAAGATGCCAACAACGAAATCAGAGTATTCAATATGAAAAACGATGCTGTTCTCAATGAGAAGATCGCTTTAATATCAGAATCTCTCCGAAGAATATCAGAACATATCAGTACAGATCAATGGGACCACACACTTGAGTATTACAAAGGGGATGGAACAGAAGAACTGTGATGATAATTGGAAATAGAACATTAACTACACGTTATATACTTCCTTTTCTATTTGATTCTAATAAACTATTTAATAATAAATATAAGTTTGTAAATGCTTATATTTCTGATATTAACAGACCTCATTTAGACAGTCATATATTTGTTTTATTTGAATATAATACTAACACATATAGTAGTGTTAATAATTATATGAAAGAAAACAAATATTTATATAATAGCAAACTTGTAACTATTGATAGTATTTTATATCAAGAGTATATATTTATAATTCCAAATGAATATAAGAATGTTATTCAAACTATTAAAGATGGTTTTTATAATGAAATATCTTATGAATATAAAGAGAAAATTATTTTCTTTTGGAAAAATATATGCTTAAGTTATTTAAAAGGATTATTAGAAACGAAACATGATATTACAGAGTACAAAAGTTTAGAAGAAAAGGGAGAAATAGTAGGTGAAGAAGAACCACCTGCAAATGAAGTAAACTTTTGGACAAGAAATATTTTTGCTTATTAGTTTATATTTATGGGTATAAAAAAGCCGTAGAATCTGTGAAGACCTACGGCTTTATTTTTTAATCATTGCTATTAGTTGTTTTATCCAATTGACTATCTAAGTATTCCCATTTAGTTCTAATATCTTTTGATTCCCATATTCCTCTCAAACCAAGAACAGATTTTATGAAAGTTCTCTACCATTTAGTCATTCCTTTATACGGACCTTTTTTAATTTCTTCATCATCCCAATTATTATCAATAGAAAAAGGGTCTAATAATTTTATAAGATTAATGAAATTCTCTACAGGTGCTATTGCAGCAGAAGGAGATTTTATTTGATTAAAGAAATCCATAGGATTATATTCAGCTCTTTCTTCAAAACTCATCCCAGCTACTCCATAACCAATTAGCTATAATAAGTATTCATCTTCATCATTATCTGCCATTGGCTTTAACCAGATAGCTGATAATATAGAATACATCGTTACTAGGGCTATCTAAATAGCAGTTCTTCTAAAATTGTACAATTCTACATTATCGATTCCTTTCCTATGATTTTTTCTACTTTCTTTATCTTTACTATATTTTATACTATTATACATATTATATGTAAATTTATACAGAACGCTAAATGTAGATTTATATTTAGCTTCTATATAATCTTCAACATATGGGTTATACTATCTTGTAGTTAAAAAATTGTCTTCAAGATTATTGATAAAGAAAGAACGGTGCATAAAAACAGCTGCTCCAAAAGCATTAGTCATCAGTTTGGTCTTATCTTCTGTAGATAATACACCGTCAATACGATTAGTTAAGAATTTAGCTATATTTTTAACAGAGTTCTATAAATTCTAATCATTAATTAAATCATAGTATTTATTGTATTTACTTTTTATAGACAGTTTACCGTCTTTTACTTCATAAACATCTAATAAGGTAAATGTGTTAACTCTATCAAATTCTTTGCTACCTTTCTTATAGTCATTAGGATAATACTGACGTATATACTATCTCCTAGACATAATACTATTCGTTTGAGGAATATATTTATAGTCAGTATATACAGCATTTACTACAGGAGCTTTAACTATATAATCTACAGCACTCCATCCACCCCATACTAAATATTTTCTAAGCACTCTAACAATGCGATTATACTATAAATGCTCTACTTTAGAGTTTACATCTCTTGCAATTTCATTATGCTCTAATATAGCTAGACTAAGGTTATTGTGTTTAGTATCTCCTAAATGATATAACATATTAGGTATATTAAAAGTATTAGTAGCTAAAGATTTAAAGTATTCTCTACTGTTAAAATATCTACCAGCTAAAGCTTCTACTACTGATTTATGAATACCCTAAAACAAAGCTTTAGTTATAGCAGGAAAGTTATTACCTAAATTAGAAGCTGTAGCATAAGCTCTAATATTGTCTAATATTTTAGTAACAGATATATTATAACCTAACACATTTACTACAACTGGTCTTTTATACTAACCATATAAATTCATATCTAGAAAATCCTAGTATTTTTTATATAAGTTACTTTTATCTCCAGTAATATCTTGTTTAGACCTAGTAGTAAAATTAAACTTAGTAAAATCTCTTTTAGCTATTTCATTCTTTATTAATTCAAAATCAGCTTGTTTTTCATTCTTTAGACGATAATTCTCAGCCATCCTAGAATATTCTACTAATATACCTACTAGATTTCTAGAAATGTGTTCTGGGTCATCTAGAGCTTTTACGTAGTGAGTTGGCACAAACTACAATTGAGATCCATCTGGTTTCTAAGTAAAGTTGTCTAAACTATATTCAGCATCATCCTACTTAGCTATAATATTATCTAAAGCAAAAGATTTTATACCTTTTGAAAACTTGTTACCCCTAGTAGTAAAATCAACCATATCTCCAGTAATCTGTGGCAGTTTATAACTTTCACGCTTCTTTAAAAAGCTAATTTTATTATTAGCTTCATCCATAGTATTTACTATTAGATTGTATATTTCTTTTTTCTACTTAGTATTTGTAGCTTCTTTAAAAGCTTTTGTATTATCATATAATGATTTCTTTGGTTGGTAATATTCTGGATCTTCAAAGTTATAGTTTTCATTAACTAATTCTGAATCTTTATCTAACTCCTAATTCATTCTACTCAATCTCATTTCTATATACTTGCTATCCTTTGGAACTAGCATTTTATAATAGGACACTGGGCTAGGTTTGCCATTTACCCAAGTATGAGACTTTTCAACCCATTCATCATAAACTTCTGTACCCAAACTTTTATATTTCTTTTTGTCTGCATAATATTCAGGTGTCTCTACTATTTTAGCTATCTTAGAAAATTCAGAATTACTTCCTTTGTGCTTACTATATAAAGCGTTTAATTCTATATCTATCTCTAATAATCTAGCTTTTACTTCTTCCTATAGTTTATAAGCATCTGTTAAAGGCTAATTATTATTCCTACCTAAGTTTAATAATTTTTTTCTTTCTTCCGTCAGATCGTCATATTTTTGCTAATCTTCTCCCATATTAGCTCTTTCTAGACTCTAAAGTAAATTAGTAAATTCCTCAGTATACTGATAGCTTATGTTACGTTGCATCCATTTGTTAAATGAATCTTCTGACAATTCCTATTTCTTTTGATCTATTATATTCTATATTTCTTCTTGAGAATACCTAGTTGATTTAATCTTACCTTGCCCAATAGTTTCATAAAACTTCTATAAATCTTCTGCTATTTCTTTATCTTCTCCACTCTTAAGTTCTCCATTTTGATAATAATCATTAGCCAAGTTTCTTTTTACTGAGTAAAGACTATCTAACTACAACCATTGTTTATTTGTAAGACGTTCTAAATGTGGTCCAGTTTCATCAGTAGTATCTTCAATCAAAGTGTTTATTTCATTATTAATCTATTTTAGACGCAACCTAGTGTTTGGGTGCAATTCGTTATACGCTCTATAATACTCTGGTTTAAATTTACGTTCACAATGCTACTCTAACCACTACTCTTTTTCTTTAAGGTAATTATAATAATCTTCTAATTCTAAAGCTGTATAATTGTTATCTATTACTCCATACTTTGAATCTAGATCTGATAAGAATTTCTTCATATCCTATCTAAATTGCCCATAATTTCTAGCTCTAACTAAGTATCCAGTAGCGTTACCATTATTATCTTTTTCAAAGTAAAGTAAACAATCCTTTCTGTCGATTTTATCGAACTCTCTTATCAACGTTTGTGCTTTATCATTAGCAAATCTACCTACTTCATTATTAATATCTGTCATAATTCTATGAGCTAATCTAATAGCTAGATCATCTACAGACTTAGTACTCTACAATATCACGCGTAAGTAATTAATATCGGAGTTAGAACTATTAAGCCTATCATTGATGTAAGATTCTACGTCTTCGCTAGGTACTTTATATGCTTCTGAGTATTGCTTAATTAAAGTTTCTACTTTGCTTTTTAAAATACTATCATATTTACCTGATATTTCTAAGTAAGCTCTATAGATTAGGTTTAATCTAGTATTTAACTAATTGTGTGTATCTTTATCTAGATCATTAAAATACCCCTGTAGATTTAATCTCTTATTGATTTCATTAATAATAGGACCGTAGAAATCTAAAAAATCATTCTAGAACTATAGCAAACGTTCATTACTGATTAAATCGGGATTCATGTACGCATTTCTTATTCGCTTTACTACTGGTTTAAATGCTACTGAAGACTCTTTAATAAAATTAATTAATACTTGTACATCTTCACCTTTCTAAAGCATATCGTGATACATATCAATCTATTGCTATAGTTTAGCTAGTTGTAATGGGGGATAGTTTTGGGTTCTTAAAGATCTATAACGACCATTCAAACCATTCATAATCTTATCTAATATCTTTTTACTATCTTTAGATAACTTATTCAGTTCTGGATCACTATCTTCCATATAGAATATACCATCTCCAAGTCTGTTTATATCTGGATTACTATTTCTATCTTCAATAATATCTGATATTTCATTGATAAGTTTTACGGAAGTGTATCCTTCTATCTTATTAGATAATTTATTTAACCCTAATATTTTAACTACATTAGATAAGAATTTACGCCATATAGACATATCGTGTTTACCTACTAAATCTCTAAAAGCGGTATTAGACATTATTTCAGATATGAATTCTTTGGGTGATTTTAACCCATAATAAAGTCCTTTACGAGGATATTCTTTCTAAGGAAATTTATTGACAAGTTTGTTGTAAATATTATCTACATGAGATCTGAAACTACTATTATTGTCATACTCATGCACAGTGTAAGCGTGTATTAGTTCATGATTAAAATGTTTTGTTATATCTTCAGGAAGTTCTCTATCAAATATCTTGTCTAATACTTCTATAGTATTAGTATCAGCATAGTATGCCATAGCGCCACCCAGTTCTCTTACTAGTTTTACTTTTATAGTTTTTAATACTTCTGGTGAATACTAATCCATTAAACTTTTCGCAAACTGTTCCTAATAATATAATCCACTATTTATCATATTAGATATAGTAGTATGAGCATCTGTTTCTATAAATAGTTTAGGAAACATAGATAGCTACATATCCATATGTTCTTCTATAGTTTCTGGAATATAATATTGTAGCATAGCTTTAATAGCTGATTCTCTATCGCCATTATAATCTTTCAGGTATTTAAGAAATACAGTAGACTAAGCCCCGTCAGGAGCCTAGTCAATTGCATAACCATTGTTTTCAGATACTATATAATATGCAGCATCTTCGCTGCCTAGCACAGTAGTTAATTCATCTACTGCTGCTTTAACTTCTTTATTTTTTAAATTTAAACACTGCATAATTATTATCCATTACATTCATTCTTTCTTTGTTTACCTAACTCTGCTAATTTACTTATAGTAGTATCATTAACATCTGCACGTTCTGTTTTTATATACTGAGCGTCAGTATTGTCTACAATTATAGAATCGTTTAATTTGTTACTAGTAACTATGTATACATTCTGTCTAGCTCTAGATACAGCTACATACTTAAGCTATTGTTGAGTATTAGTATCAAATTTAGCACCAGTAATAGTATCATAATATATCATAACTTTATCATACGTACCACCCTATGACTTATGAATAGTGTGAGCATACCCATAATCTATAGATTTCCTAATCTTAAGTCTACCATTTTCCTAGTAATCTTTCATAGTTATGGTATTCAACTTAATATCAGATAAAGCTTTTTGAGCAATACGTACAGTATCAAAATCTCTAGACATAAACGCTTTAGATATCATCTTATTGATACTTTCTATTTCATTAGCTATAGCTTTTAAATTCTAAGTGCTAGTATTATTATCTAATACAAATACCTTATCTGATACTGTTTCATTATCCATAGCATTAATTAATGTAACTTCGTATCCTTCTACTTCTGCTATTACACTACCGTTAATCACAGATGTAATCTATTTACCTATCTTATTACTAACACTAGCTACTTTGTAGTCTATGCTATTGCGTATTATTTCGGCTTGCGCTTCTCCATCATTCATAGTAACATTATCATATCCCATAAGTAAATCACCTACTTCAATTTGATTAGGATTATCTCCATATAATTGCTTTCTAATCATATCATTTACTGTAGGTATCATAGCGTTAGTAGCACTAAGTATTCTAAAGTTAAAAGGATTAGTTTTATATTCATTAGAACTAACTATGTCTTTGATAATCTAGTTTGGTTGTTCACCATCATGCATATACTCAACTCCAAATCCATTTATTAACTTAGTAGTAAAGGATAACGATTTACCATTTCGTAGATTAGTAGCTTCTTCTAGAATAGGGTTATCTCCAGTTCTTTCTACTTTAGTAAGTTCTACATTAGTAGCTTTATTCTAGAATACAGGAGATATTGCATTATCTGATACTGGTGATAATTGAGCTGGATCTCCTATGTATATTACTCGAACATTGTTTTCTTTTTTGAAATCTTCAACGAAGTTATATAAACCTTTACTAACCATTGAAGCTTCATCAATTATAAGTAATTGACCAGGTTTAATTTTAGGTTTACGTATTTGTTCTGTTTTTAATTTCTTAAGATCATAATTACCACTATCTAAATCAACAATAGGAGATAAACCAAATGCAGAATGTAAAGTAATAACCTAAGATTCTGGATTATTCATTTTAGTAACCGCATTAGCTCTGTGAGTAGGTGCACTGAATAGTGGCTCTATTCCTATACTGTTTAAATATTTATTGAATATACTAATAATACTAGTTTTACCAGTACCAGCATATCCAGATAATGTCACGCTGTTGTCATACTTACTGGGATTATTAATAAAGTCTTCTAATACTAATAACGCATGTTCTTGTTGTTGATTTAATTTAAATGGAGTATTTACAACTTTACCATTTCTAAATGTAATGTGATCTCCAACAATATTTGCAGTAGAAGGTTTATATTCAACGGTTTCCAATGCAATGGAAGTAGGAGCAGTAGATACGCGATTCCTAGTTGGAGCACTCTACAATTCTTCTATACTAGTATTCAATGCTACTGTAACAGGTTTATAATCACGTACTAATTCTATACTATTAATAATGTTAAGCCACTTAGACCTATTCATTTTGTTACCTAAGTTAATAATATTTTTAATATTGTTAGTACCAAATGCTGATTTAGCATCTAATGCCTCATCAATATTATTAAACTCAAACATAGAATTAGAATAATTATCATATTCTTTTACAACTCTACCTTCTTGATTTAAACCCTTCTTATTGGTTATTACATATACTGGTCGTTCTTGATCTTTGTCGTCGAATATATTTCCAACATATTTGTATAAAATAGTATTAGCTGGATCATTATCATATGCTAATTTTACCTTTATATATGGAGTATATACATTCTGTTTAAACTCGTTTCTACCAACAGGTCTATAATTAGGTATCATCATTACTGGATACTTATTTCCGTTACGATTTTTATTTTCACTGAATAATACAGGGAATTGCAATTGATCTTCTACTTTATCTGTTTCAGAACTAAACACCTTTTTGTATAACTGAACAGGTTTAACAATTTTATTATTTGTCCAATTGTTTAAGAAGAAGTTATCAAAATCTAAATCAGTAATATTAAACCTTTCTGTAATACTTCTCATATAATCTGCGTAACCAGTACTTTGTATAGCACTTATTGGTAATAAATTAAATATACCATTCTTAGTAAAGTTACCAGCAGTAGTAGCTAATTGATATCTTATTAGATCTTGAGCAAATTGTTTTATTTCAGGATAATCTGATTCTAATAGTTCTTCCCAATATTGATTAAGATTCTGCTTCAAATACTTATCATCATCTGATATTCTATTCTTTATAATAATATCTGGAGCATTATATTTATCAGTACTCATCTTAGTTAAAGTACCAAGATAGTTAAGCAATTGATTACCTATTTTGCCATCCTATGTAAGCATTTCTGGGTACTTACCTTCTAATATATCTGCTTTAATTTTTGATAATCTTTTAGCCATAGTATCTGTACCATAAAACATATCGTACAAATCTACGCCTTCTTGATTTAAGAAAGAGTATCTTAAAGATCCTTCTAGTTCATTAGAAATAGTTTTATTTAAAGATTCATCATTGGTATCTATTCTATTTATCATAGTAAGTACTTGACTTATAGCAGATTTAAAATCTTTTTTTCCTCTGATCATTATATCACTAAACATATCAGAAGGACCAACAATACCATTGTTAATCTTAGTCATTAAGAACGTACTATTCAAATAGTTTAGTATATCATCTTTGTTAAACAAAGTAGAATTAGCTATAAGACTTTTTAATCTATATAAAAATCTATCTTGTTCAATGAAGTTTCCACCAAATCGTTTAGTATCAATCTATGATAATTGAACTAACTTAGACATATCTTGAGCTAAATCGTTAAGTTGAATAAATAATTCAGATATCAATATTTGATTCTTATAATAGTTATAAGCTTCTTCACTAGTAAGATTATCTTTTTGACTTAGCTATAATTGTTGTATTAAAAAGTCTCTATCTGTAATATCAGTTGCAAAATCTTCAATAGTATACAAGCCAGTAGACCTACCTTCACTATCTAATTTTTGCATTATAATATCTCCAGTTTTGCTCATTTCTAGGTCTAACTTCTTTATACCTAATTCTGTAGCAGCTTTCTTATATTTATCATAGTATGATTTACGTATAGTAGTAATCCCATCTTTTACTATAGCTGTCTTACTTTTGCTATCATCTACACCGTATATACCAGAGGCTCTATCATACGCACTAGCCATATCTTTAAGTATCTGCTATGGTAAGAAATAAAATGTATCTTTACCGTAACCAACTCTAAGTAGGAAATTACATATGTTATATGTATATTGTCTTACATTAAGTCTAATAACATATGGGTCTTTAGCAACGTCTACATGCGCGTTAATCATAGCTGATATCCAGTCTAATATACGCAATCCTTCTTCTTGGATCTTTGTAGGATTACCTTGTTCATCTAATAGTATGTTACCTTTTTCATTTCTTTGATATACTATTTCATTTCTACTCTTAATACCCTCAAGCCCTACAAAACCTAATCTTTGTAATAAAGATATGTCTGAGAACTTAAGATTAGCTAACTGGGTCAATACGTGATTTTTATTATTAAGAGCAAAAGGACCGATACCAGTCTTACCACCAGAATATTCATACTTTTTATTCATTTGATAAGTAGGAGATAATTCTCTGAATGGTATTCTATCACCTAATTTACCTTGACCATCTACAATAGGAAGAATCTCTTCTTTAATTATTCCAGTTACTTTATCAAGTGGTAATCTAGTTTCATCTACATTTTTCTTATCAGTAAGTACTGCTAGGTATGTATCAAGTAACAAGTTTTCATTAGCCTCTCTACTATTAGCCTCATATACATTTGAAGGATTACCTATACTTTCTAACCATCTGTTATATAAAGTGAAAGTAGCAGAATATCCTCTAGCTGATTCTTCTAATTCTCCTCCTTGTTCTTCTGTGTATCTTCTTTTTAAATAGGTATCAAAAGTTTCATTGCTATTCTGTTTCTTAAATTCTATCTTATTTCCTTCTTTATCAAAGTTGTATCTTGCTATATATAACTTGTCAATATCGAAGTCAGAACCAGTTTGAGTAGTAAATTCATCTGGTAATATAATAGTATCACCTACTACAGAAGGAAGTACATCTACAATTCTGAGACCAGCAATAGAAGATAGACCTTGTGTAGGAATACGATAACCCATAGCCATAGGACCCGCTTCTTGACCGATAATCTTATGTTCTATTAACCAATCTCTAGCTTTTACAAAGCTCTTATTTTTATAATCTGGAATTATGTGAGAGAATAAATTGATAGATATAACAGAATCCATACTACCGTCTTTATTTATGTTGAGTAGAGGTTTACCATTATTAATAGCTCTACTACCTACAGCCTTTATAGATTTAAATCCAAACGAAGACATCTGAATAAACGCACCACCTGGTAACTCTAAGTCAATTGCTTTCTTATTAGTAGTAGATGTTAATTTAGTTTCTACCCATTTACTATCTGGCAATGCTGATAAAGGAATTTTAAAGTCTGTACCATCTTGATTTACTTCAAGAGCTTCTTCTATATCTTTACCCATATTAGATGCTCTGGCTTCTTTTATTAACTGTTTAGAAGCCTTAGTATAATCAAGAGTATTATCAGACAAGAACATATCTTTTACTTCTTTAAAGCCTTTATTAGATATAGCATTAATAGTACCAAACAATTGTTCTTTAATTTGTTGACCAGTTATTTCATTACTAGTACCTTCCTGATATACTCTATTCATTACTAGGTTAGATACAGCAACTGTAGATACCTATGTACCAAATAATGTTCTATCGTGAGTATGTGGATCTGTTATAAGCTATCTTCTAAGATTTCTAAACTTCTAAGTAGTAATATGCATATTACTTAGATCGTTTATTTCATCATTCTTATAATCCTTATATATATCAGTAGCCCCTTGTATACCTACCTTAACAGCTGATTCAAATGCTACTTGATCAATAGGAGTAAGTCCCTTATACTTGCCAATAGCATTCATTCTATCGTATATTTCTCTATTATCTCCAGTAGCTAATACTTTAAACATAGGAAACATAGCCATCTTATTGAATACTGGTATACAATGTTTTAAATTAGCATCATACGTATAACCAAAATAAGTAGTCTTTAATGGTTTGATTAATGTCTTTAAAGATTTAGCATATAACTCAGCGTCATTCAACCAATCTGTATCACTCTCCATTATGTTAAATGCTTCCTCGATTTCATCATCCCATTCTCCAAGCATCTTAACAATGTCTCTATACATTTGAGGTCTAATATACACAGCGGCATCTGCTTGATTGATATTACCTTTAGTACCCTTTTTGTTCATGCCATATGCTGATGCATCTTCTATAGCTAAATCTTTAGCTAACTGAAATACTATAGGATATTTTTCTTCTGCTGATTTAGGGTCTTTCATTAACTCATCTACTTGAGATTCTGTTAAACCTTCTTTTTCAATAAGTAATTTTCTAGTATTAGAGAAAGTAAATAAATCTTCTAGTTCTTTGTGTTGTCTACTAGGTATTTCGTTATCATTAATAGTAGTATTTGTGTAAGTCTATCTATTCTACAACCTTCTATACTCTTTAATATTCTTATCTACACTAGTATACCATTGAGTTCTTAGATTGTCTCCAGTAGACAATACAGCTCCTAAACGTTTGATCTTATCGTCATCGTTTTTAAAGAAAGCGACATCTCCTGTAAATATTTTTTCTGTTTCTAGTACAGATATATTATAGTTTATCATATGATTACCAATCATAGTTAAAATGGCGTATCTTTCTGCCTGACTAGATACATTATTATTTGGATGCGCTAAATATATTTCTTTAAACTTATTTAATACTACATTGTCCAAAAGTTTATTTTTAATTACTTTTGGATTTTTTTTGTCTCTTTCTATTATGCCTAGCTTCTCACAAGTATCTATTTCTTGCTTAAGTTGCATATGAAGATTGTCGTTGATTTTCTAAAAAGTATCTTTCGGAGTTGTAAATAATTCCTATTTTATATCTTCTAATACTTGTACTACACTTCCGTCTTTTACTGAATTTTTAATTCTTTCATTTAAATCTATCCATTTAAGTTTACCATCTATTTTTGTATAATATCCAGTAAAATGTCTAAATAAACCACCTTTACCCGAAGTATGATAATTTTTAACAGGTCGCTTTACATCTTGCAAAGAGTTATAATATTCTACAATAGTATTATACTCATCCTCCCATGAACGGTACAAGTGTTTTATAGCTCCTCTATTAAATTGTAATTTTAAACTATTACCAATCTAAGTAATTAACATTTCCTTATTAAATAATCCAACCCCACTAATAGTAAACCATGTCTTTTTATCAGCCATAGTTGGAAATATAATATGATTATTATAAGTAAATGTCATTTTAGCTAAGTAATCCTCAACAGGTGAAATACTTAGATAATCTCTACCTTTATCCCCTCTATTCTCTCCGTAGAAATTAACAAAAGTATTTAATTTAATAGGGCTATTATTATTAACGGCAGATAAAATTAAAGAACTTCTACAATAGGTATCTGCATTTAAATCTTTTAAAGTAGCGTCATCGTGATTATTAAGCCATCTAATTTGGTCTGATACAAAACAATTTAAAGTCTTAGTAAATATAATATTATTGTTAGGACCTAATACCGATATTTCAGTGTCACTAGGATGAGTTACAGCTTGAGCTTGAGCTAATACATTAACAAAGTTGCTCTTACCTAAGTTCATGTATATCTAATCTAACTGTCTAACTGTAGCTATACCTTTTTTATTAGTATATTTTGTCTTATTATCTATGAGATTCTGAAGTGTTCCATTAAATAAATATTTCAATGCGCCAGCTTCATTACCTAATATTAATTTTGATATACCATAAGATCTATCATTAGGTAATAACCCTTCTATAGTATCGTGATCTATAGTAATACCGATAGAATTTAATATATTTACTAATTCGTTAATGTAAATATCTACATCAGTATTAGTGATAGTATTTCTATTATCTTCTACCTATTTGTACAATTCATTAAATCTACTTATAACTGCATTTATTTCAGATTTGTTAGGTTTTGTTTCAGTTTCAGTTTTCTCTACTAGAGAAGAATTAAAAAATAAATCTGACCAAGTAGAAGGATACATCTTAGTAGATCTTTTATTTATACCATCGTCTACTACAAATGATGTACCTTGCTCAGTTTGTTGATAATGTACTTCTACGAAATTCTAATCAAAACTCTTAACTGTTTGTAATATCTATGTTTGAAGATTTATATCTATATCTCCATTTAATCTCTTATATAAGAAAGCAAAGAATGCATTTCCTTTAGCTAACCTAGCGCATCTTCCTAACAAAGAAGTTTCTGGATCTTGCCCTGGCTCGGTACTAAATGATTCTACAGTGCTTAAGTTTTTAAGAATTAAAGCGTAAGCTGTATCATAGTTAACAATCATAGGTAATCCTGTAATAGTATTAATTCTAGTACTAAGAGTCCTAGCTTTTACTCCACTAACATCTTTATAACTAAAATATGTATCAGATAATGTAGCAAAGAACATTTTTGCGCTAGCTAATGCATTATTCTTCTTATCGAATTCATACCCAGCTTTATCGTAGTTCTATATACCATTACTTTCTCTATCTAGGAATTCTTCATCCATATTTTGATTTATGGATCTAATTCCCATTTGTTCAAGCATTGGTTGTAGATGATACATAAATACATCAAAGTTATCTACTATTTCTTGTAACGCTTCTTTCTATTCAACAGTAGTTCTATTTGACTTAATAAACGACTATAAAAGATTCTTAAGCTTTGTGTTACTTAGATTCTATACATCTGATATATATTTTGCACCATTAGCTATGAACAAACAAGCCTTTAAACTATCTAATGCAGAATGGAAGTCTTGTAAAGTTGGAAAGTGCTTTAAAGTTATATCCTTATTAGGACCAACTTTATAATAAGCCCCATCAGTATACGAATTTAAGAAGTCTTTAATAGATTCTTCATTAAGCTAGTAATTAGAAAAATCTCCGTACTTAATAGCATCAAATATTTTATTAAGATTTGTGGGATCAATATTAGAATTAATATGCAAGAATTTTTTAATATTACGGAATATCTTATTGATATAGTATCTCAAAGTAGATTCTTTATCATTAAGCATGTAATCCATGAATCTATCTGCTATTACTTCTTCTAATTGTTTATCATTCAAATTACTATACTGATTATTTTGTTTTTTGAATTCGTCATACAACTTATTTCTAGTATTTTTATCTAACATAAGTAAAGATACTCTATGCCAGGCTTCATGATATTGCACCCCTTCTATAGCTTTGTTAGATATAGAAATACTATCTGCTCTAACTATACCATACACAGCAGAGCCATTGGCGAATTCTCTAATAACTCCATCAGTTATTTCTACTTGTTCATCAGTAAGACCTAACTTTTTCTGTAACCATCTCTTAGCTTTTTTAGTATTAATGAACTTACTCTACTTTAACTAGTTACTGTTTAATATCTTAGGAGCTCCATCTAATCCTAAGAAACTAGATACAGCATCAGAATCAGCATCTGTAAACTCATCATATGATTTATCCTCAGTCTTACTGCTCAATTCTTCAGTAGAATCAAAGGTTGGGGTTTCATATAAACTAAATTTCTTCTTAGTAGGAGATTGAACTTCTGCTTCTAACTTCTTTTGTTGTTCAGTGGGTTTAGAGGATACTATTGGGGAATCAATATATACATATGGTCTAGTAAATAATCTATCCTATAGATCGCTTAATAATTTTCCATGCTTAATTAAGTAAGCTAGAGTAGTAAGTCCATTTGGGTTATTTTCGTCTGTTAACAGTTTTCCATTTACTCTCTTTAATCCTACATCTTCTAAATCAAATTCTAATCCTGGAGCTAATTCTAAATGGTCTACATTATCATCTAGCATTGCTTCTTTAAACGATTTTGGTAAGAAATCCCATAATAAAGTTTTTTCAGTATTCCAATGCAGATTGTCAGCAATAAATTCTACAAGATCGTTGAATCCGTCTTTAGTTCTTAATTTAGATAAAGGAACTTGTTCTTTACCTAATTGTGCCCATCCGTCTTTATAGTTTACAAAGAACTGTTTGTCAGCTAAAAACGCATATCTTGGATCAGAAGGATCTAATATAGTAGAATTACCATAATTAATGACAAGACGTATTATATCTTCTGGATATATTGATTCATTATCAGTTTGTCTGTATAATATTACATTTGCAAGATATCTAGCTAATTCTGATGGACTTCCATCCTAATCAATAAATTTATCTTCATTTAATTTAATATTTCTAGTAACTCCTGATGGAGTATTTTGTGCAGGCGGATATACAAATATTTTACCAGATCCTCCTTTACCTTCCATTGGAAGACCATTTCTATCCATAATTATAAAATGATCTGCTACACCTTTACCTATACCAAATTTAGTTTCAGAATCTAAAATATTATGCAGACTTTTAATTCCAAAACCTTCTATGTCTAGTAGATTTCTATTTATTACTGTACCATCTTTTGTTCTATTAACATTAAAATTACCATTAGTAATAGTGATGTTCTTAAATGTTATTTCACAGTTCGGGTCATTAATTTTAGCTTCGATAATTTGATTACGCAATTCACGAATTCTATCTTCTTCTGATTTAGATAATTCTCTACCGTGAGTTCTGTATATACCTTTAGCTCCTTCAATTGTTTTTAAAGTAGCCATAAACTTCCTACCATCTTTAGCTTCTATTTCTATATATATAGGAGCTTCATCCCAAGTGGCTTTATTTGTAGGATCGTATGAACCAAATTTAGAATCTTTAGGACCTATTTTAGCCGTAATTTTACTTTCAGCTAGCATTCCTGGAGTAGATAGATATTCATTTAATGATCTTCCAGACTCGTAACCTTTAAACATAGGCTAATCGTTATCTGGTTGATAATACAAAGTGCCATATACTAATTCAGTAGGTTCTTCATCATTAACCTAAACGTCATCAGCGTCATATACTTTACTATCTTCTACATCTTGTTCAGTAATGGGAGCTGAAGGTTCTTCTGTATTGCTAGTGACGATATGAGTATCTGGAATGATTTCTTCTGGATATTTTGAAGGTTGTTCCTAAACAGAAGGTATATCTTCAATATTCTATGCACCTTCATAATCAGAAGCATTTTGATCTACTGTAGCTTCTGGGCTATCTGCTACATTATTAGTGTTATCTTCTGATACAGTTTCGTCAGGGTTAATCAAATCTTCTTCAGTTAGTTCTTCTTCTACTAACCCTTCATAGTCTTCATTTGTATCTACAGTTGTACCTAATTCCCAAAACGATTTAGGAGATATAACTTTTTTTTCTTCTTCTTGAACGGGTTGCTCAGAAGGAACTTGAGTAGGTTGAGAAACAGCTTTTTCCTCTTCTTCAGTTTCTCCTGTTAATTGTTGCTATGTCTGTTCAAGTGTATCAGATTGCTAATTAATCGGTTCTTGAGTTTCATCTGCCTATCGCTGTGCTTTATCAATATCTTGCAAAGTTATAGTATCTGGAGTATCTTCTTCATCAATATTAGTAGGTTCTTGTTGTGGAGTTTCCTCTTCTTGAATCTATTCATCTTGATTTGTAGTATCTTCAGTAATACTATTCTTATACATAGAGACAGCCTTAGTTAAGGCTTTATCACTATTTATAAATTTCTTATATGATTGTTTAGCATCTGTTAATGCAATTTCTGCTAAAATACTTTTAACAGCATTTGATTCAATATTATCTCTAGAGCTCAAAATAACATCATCAGGATTTATAGAGAACTTATCTTTAATATCTAACAAATTAGATAAATCTCTTTCTATACTTTTTTCAGCTATATAGAACTCATCTAGTTTATCCTTATCTACTATCTAAGATTCTTCTAATACTTTGATATAATTTTTAATTCCTTCCAGTCTTGCTTTATCTAACAAATAAGTTTTTAACAGTAATGCGTTTTCACTATCAATGCTACCATCAGATAAACTGCTTAATACATTATCTATTTCAGAATTAATAGAATTATAGCTTTGAGATATATCTCTTATTTGAGTTTCATAATCAGATATAGCTTTATTATACATATCTGTTTTATGCTTATATATAGCAGCAGCAATGTGTCTATCTTCTCCTTTAAGTTCTCTTACTTTACTGTTATTCTTTATAATGTCATATATAGAAGATATGTTTTTCTTTTCGTTCTCTAAATCCTACTTAGTCCACCCGTCTGGTATACTAGCAGATTCTATTTGTTGATCTATGGCATCTAAAAATGCTTCCTTATTAAGCATTCTCTTATCTGCTTTATTAGCATATTGAATATACTTATATATATCTTCTTTTGCAGATATATGTTCTGCCATTAAATTTCTAGATAATTCTGTGCCTGCATTATAAGATCTTATATTGTTAATAGTATTTACAGCTGTAGTTCCGCCACCCATAAGTAAACCAATAGCTGCACCTACTTTAAAGTTATCTACCAACTCTTTATTTCCATCTAAAGCTGGATCGCCACTAATACCAGCTACAGCCGCTAAACCTTTTAATGCCATAGCATTGTTTTCCATAAACATGGTAGCTATATCAATGGGGTTATACAGATCGGTATCAGGCACATCCTATTCATTCATACGATTACCAATCATGTATTGTGTTACTTCTTCAACTCCTTCTAATGCGGCATTAGCACTTATTCTAACTGTAGGTTCTAACACATATTTAGATAATTTATGTTTAGCTGCCTTGGACATTTTAGGAGCTACTTTCTTAGTAGTATAATCAATTGCTTTATCTAATACTTTGACTGTACCATTAATAGCTCTTTCAGGTAGATTAAGTTTGCCTAATACTTTAGTAAATACTTTACCTGCTCCAGGAATTATAGTAGCAGCTTGAGCTACATCACTGGCAGCCAAAGACATATTACGATTATATATATCTTTCAAATTATTTTTAGTACTATATCTTAGCGCGTCTAATTCTGCATTACCAGTAGGTATATCATACGCTAACATATCTTCAAACACTTCATCATTGCTTCTATAATTTGAAGAATTCTTATCTTTAGAATATTCTATACCAGTTATACGTTTTAACTCATCTCTACCTATATCAGCTATGCTATTTATATCTATGTTATTCTTACTAGCATACTCATATACATTTTGCTTATAATTATTAGCTACTTCTGATAGAGATTCTCTATTCCTAGACCATACTTCAGTACCTACAGTAACACCAGCCCCTATCAACGCTGCACCTCCTGCAATCAATGGAGAATATGGTCCTGCTGGAGAAGCAGCAGCTTGAGCTGCTAGATAATTAGCTCCAGCTACGGCAGCATAATTAACTGCTGTAGCTTGTATAGAAGAAAAAGAAGTACCAAGAGCTCTAGGTACTTGATACGTCCAATCTTCTTGTTCTAATTTTTTCCACTGATCTGTAACAGAATATATACTATTAGTATAATGGATTATATTTCTACCAAACTGAATGTCTTCCCCAAGCTCTTTACTTTTCTGATCTTTTTCAGAAATACCTTCGTTAAGAGCCTATAATCTAGCTTCTATAGTAGGTTGATATCCATATTTATTATAATATTTACTAGCTACTTTTTTGTATTCATCTAGCATACTAACATATGTATCAAACGCTACCTTATACTAAGGATAAAGTTCATGAACTTTGTTAGTGTCTTTATCTAAATAAGCACGATTAAGTTGCTGGTCTAGCAACTTCATTTCTCTCTCAGTTTCAAGAAATACTTTTTGAAATTCTAATTCACCTTTTTCTTTATCATTCAATAGTTTATCTCCAGTAGCTCTTTCTACTATATCCTATTGAATACCATTGATAAATGAGAATACTGGATCTGCTATAAAGTTGGGTACTATTCCATTCTTTGTGGAACTAGCATCTTCTGTAGATACTTTTTGTTTCTACTAAGGAGTTTCTTCTAAAGAATATGTTTCTAATGGTTCAGTCTAAGCCATATTAAATTCATATTGTTCTTCAGGCATATTAACTCCAGTTAAAGGATTAAATGTATAATCCTTTAACTCTTGAAGCCTACTTCTCATATTATCTTTACTACCCACAGTAAATGTTTGCTTTTTTGCCATATTGTTATTATTTAAATCCGAAAGATTTATTTTGTACATCAGGATATAATCCAGAATACACAGTTCCTGTCAAATTCATTTTAAGAGCTTGCTAATTCAAGTATTCAGCGTCAACACCTCTAGTTGGTATCGTATTTGTTAAATCTAATATATAATATTTAATTCCAGGTCTAATAGTTCTTGTAGTATTACTACTCCATTTCTTAGCAATTTGCTCTCCTAACTCAGATTTTTCTCCAGATGTTTTTCCTGATAAGTTATGCGTTTCACTATCTGATATCTATTGTTTAGATGTCTATACTACAGCACCAGCTTTCTTCATATCATCATCAGTAAGACCTGCATTTTTAATGTCATCTTCAGATATAGCAACTTTTATATTTTGTAAGTTTAAAGTGCTCTGTTCGCCATTTTCTATAGTTGGTAAAGTCATCATGTAATCATTACTCATCAGTATCATATTGTTAAAATTTCCTGATTTTAAAGCATTAATAACCTTATTTCTACTAGGACCTACAGATTCAAATCCTGCTATTTCAGATATAACTCTAGATGTTAAATTTAAATTTTCTCCTCCAGATATTACTCTACGTTTACCTAGTGGTGTATTTTGTTCATCTTTTGTTATTCCTTGTATAGTATTACTAAGTAAGTCATTTAATGGAGCATTTCTGCTAACTCTACCAAAATTATTGAATATATCATTAACTGCATAATCAATTTTATCGCTCTATATTTGTAGCTTACCATCCTTTTCCGTTCCATATTTATTCATAATATCTCTAAACATATTACGAGGAGTAGCGGCATTTGCTATTGATTTAAGCTAGTTAGTTGCTATTTGTCTAACAGATTGATCATCGCTATTAATATCCGCTCTTAGTTTTTCATAATTAGGATTATTAGACAAATAATTATCTCTAGCTACATTAAACTTCTCTAAACCATTATATTCTAAAGATTCAGTTAAATACCACGGACCATCCTAATCTGGCTATGAATTATCTAAATTGTGTTTGTATCTCATTTTAGCAAATTCGTTTGCTTCTCTACCTTCATAAGCAAATTCTCTTCCAGCTCTATAAATCCTATCTGCAAATAATGCGTTAGCTTGATCTTTACTAAATCCTTGTTTAATTAAAGATTGTATATGCATTTGAGCTTCTGGTGTATTGTATATAGAAGAGATGTTTTTGGCTATTTGCTCATCAGTTCTATCAGTAGATACTCCTAAGTAATCGTAACTACCATCAGATCTTATAAATTCTGACTTCAAATTATCTACATATGGTTTTACAAGATCTACTTCAGATTTATAAGCTAATGGAGCAACATCATTATATATCTTACTATTGATCGTATCGTAATCTGTAAAATTTACATCGTGCCACAACGGATTGTATTTACCAGCTAACATTAACTTTTGATTAGCAGCCTATCTCTAAAGCATACCTTCACGACTTTGCTGCAACTAGCTTAACTCATTATATGGTCTAGAGTTTATAAAAGATTGTATCATCGAACGACCTTCAGCAGTTTTTATCAAATCAGGGTTTGCAGCTAATTGATTCACTATGCCTTGAGCAGCTCCAATCGTATAGTCATAAAATCTTTTTGTATCTACTGCTGATGGTGATCTAAATTCACCCCACTTACTAAATTGGTTTGCTAAATCGTTGTAAGCTTTATCTACTCTTTCGTTATTTGCCTTACCTATAGCATATAGCTATTCGAAAGGAATTGGAGTATACTGACTAATATACTCACTTTCTATTGGTTTATCAAATCTATTAACTGCCATAACTTAATCTACTGTGTAATTCTTTTAATTGTTTGGACGTCATACCATATTCTAAATACGGCAACATAGCTTCTAACATTGCCTAATCTCTGTTCATTAAACGCTTGTCTCTACTGATAGCTTGTAATCTTGTAGATAAATCACCATAACCTTGTCTACGTATATTTCTAGCTGTAGCATCGTTCTAAGCCTGTTCATTAGCTGCTATATGTCTTGCATTAGCATACTGTTGCCCCCATTGATTTGCTATCTGTGCATTATTAAATGCCATTTGATTTTCAGCATTATTCTTTTGAGAGTATGCGTTAGCTATTGCATTGTTTCTATTTACTGCTGATTGTATACCAAACGCCATGTTAGCTCCTGTATTTGGATTTATATTAGCCATGTTGTATCTTGCCATAGCATCACTAGAAGCAATCTAATTAAGTAAAGGATCTATGTTATATTCGGTAGGACCATAAACTGGGTCATATGTATAAGTATCTACTTGTTCTGGTCTACCTACTGATATATTACCTATAGGACCAGCTAAAGCAGCTAAGTTACTCATTAATCCTCCTAAATTAGCAGGATCTATTGAATCCTATACTCCAGCACTAGACGGAGTTAATTTTCTATTAACATTTATTTTACCAGGATTACCAGTGTAATTAAAATAAGATCCTCTTTCATTAGAAGAATCTACATTACCTATTGGAGCATTTACTGTAATGGGTGTTCTACTAAAGTCTTGAGTATTTCTGCCAAATCTAGTTTTATTAGGAATACTTTGGAACTCTCTACTTTTAGCTGTAGCAAATGTTTGTCCAATTTTATGCCAGTCTCCATACTTTTTATCCGTCATCAAAGCTTTAGCTTCTTGCACAGTAGGTATTACTCCTTTGTTTTTACCTAAATAAGTAGACATATCACCGTATTTACCACTATAAATATCCTTTATATCCTGATCTGTAATATTATTAACCCAGTTAAGATATTCAGGTTTATAATTGTTTGTAGTACTGTCCCAATATGGAAATTTACTCATATTAGTATTATATTTGTAAGGTTTAATTCTAGGTGAAATGCCATTACTATCTGTACCTTTACTATACTTGTTAGCTTTATTAGAAGCTTTGTTTTTTACTGACTCTTGTAATTCTAATAGTTCTTGATAAGCCAGTTGATTATTAAGCTCATTTAATCTCTTACTATTCTGAGCATAAATATCACCACCTTCTTTTGCTTTTCTCATTAATTTCTTTCCCATTTCAGCAAATGTCTTTTTAGTTCCTGGAACTTTTAACTTGTCACTTAGTACCTGAGTTCCTACTGGTACATTAAGTAAATTAGAATCAGTTGGTTTACCTTTCTCTGGTATTGAGCCTATTGTACCATCTGGAGTTCTAATTAATTCTCCATCATCTAAGTAAGCCATAGTAGATGGAACAACGCCACCTTTAGATAGAGATAAATTATTATAACCATTATTCATATAGTAATCAGAAGCTATTTGTTCTGCATTGGATCTAGCTTGTATACCGTTTCTTATCTTAGCTCCTCTATTCTGTAAGTATCTCTTACTATGACCAAATAAGCCAGCTATACCAGATGGATTAGTAACTTCACCTGTTTGTTCATTTACATCTCCACCAGTTCCCATAGAAGATGTTATTAAACCTAATCCTCCTCCTATAATAGCTCCAGGTACTCCAAACTGAGCACCTGCCATAGCTCCACCTGCTACTCCACTTAATATACCACCAGCTGTAACCTAATTTCCCTATGTGGCATTACCTATCATATTTAATCCTGCACCTATTGCATCGGTTATCTAATCTACTCCGTATGCATATTTAGGTATGTTTATTTTCTTTTTCATATTATAGCATAGAATATCTATAAGTTGTCTTCACATAAGGAAGCTTAAACTCTTTGTTATTATTGCAATCGAATGTATAATTACATATCAAATATTTTCCTCTCATTCTACCAGCGTAAGACATATTAGTCTATTCCTATTGATATGGGTCATTCTATTTTTCTCTACCGATTGGAAATCTATAATTGTCCTCTCTATGATCTATATTTTCCCAATTAATTGGTTCTGTTTCCTAAGTTTTAGTAGTGAAATATATGTTCTTTAATATCTTAGTTTGATCCTAATTAGTTGGGTCTGTAAGATCTGCGTACATCCATTGGTTATCAAATACCTTAGTCTGAGCCATATCTTTATTAACTACAAATCTAATATAAGAAACCCTTTCTTCTTTTACTTCACTATTTACATCATACATATTATGTAAGTAATAACAGTTGTTATTCTTTATAGTGACAAGTCTAGTAGAAAATGGGAAGAACCAATTTGGATTATGAGTATAGAATGATGTAAATACTCCTAACTGTTCATTGAATATAAGAGATCTATCGTATACTCTGAACCATACTTCATTGTATTTCTTATCGTAAAATGATACTGGATTAGTTCTAGCTTTATCTGGCAAACGATTAAGGTAAGTCTAAACGAATTTAACTTTAGACAATTCATTAAATCCGTTACCTAATGAACATAACACATTCTTATCAAGGTCATACCAGTATATAGTAGTCTCTGAATTAGTAATACTCTTATCATTTACTATACTATCCCCATTTAGTGTAACTAAGTAGTCAAATCTAGTAAGTATACCACCTGTACCTAATACTAATGCTCCAGCGTTATTATCGCTTATAAGAGATCTATCATTTACTGATGCTATTCCAACTGCACTATCCTAAAAATAATACAATCTATTTTTAAATACTTTTAAGTTAGTTATTGGTCCATAAGAACTATCTACATCTAAATAATTAGCAAACTTGAATTTAGTCCAACTATCTGTTTGTTCGTTATTTGTCTTTAACTCAGAACATGTAATTCTATTAGAACTCTTAATATCATCTTCAGTATACATAGACTTTTGTATATAGCTTTTACTAGTACTAGAACTAGAATATGCTGCATTGTATGCATACATAGGTACACTCTATGCAGATATAGTATTCAAAGTTCCAGGTTCTGTAGTATAATATATATTAGCAGAACCAACTGTAGCTCCTGTTCTAGAAGGCAATGTTTCTTGGCTGAAGTGAGTATCGTTTCTATAATATAAGTTAACACTAGATTCCAGCGGTATATAACATCCAACGTATCTCTTATAACCATTCATATCAGTAGACACATTCTTAGTAAACAACAAAGTATGTGAATAGTCAAATACTCCTAAGTAAGTATCTCCACCAAAGCAAATAGGATTATTATAGTCATCCCAAGTAGGTTTTACATAAGTATTAGTACTTATATAGACAGAGTTTTGTCTATTAGCATAAGTATCACCACCATATTGTGCAGCTCTTTTCTTTATGTTAACAAATAGTACAGCATTATAAGAATATTTAGATCCGTATGGAGTTCTTGATATTCCATTATATGTATCGTATAAGTTATTAGAAGTAACTACCATGTTAACACCATGAGGACCCCAAGCTTCATACGATCCTATTGACCAGTTAACATAAGAGTATTTATCTATATAATCTATATAACCTTTAGCTCCTTCTAAATCTGTGTAAGGTGATATATTAGTAGTTTTTATAGCACTATTAATATCAAATGCAATTCTATTGTTAGAATTCTAGTAGTTAGCGTATTCTTTAGTAAAGAACTGATAGTATTTACATATGCCTCCGCTTTCTTCAGTGCCGTTCTATTCAAATCCGTCTAGTACACCATTTTCTAATGCAGGTTTATCATCAACATGGCTTGCTTCTGAAGCTATACCTCCAAATGGGTTCTTTTGATATTCTGTACTAGTAATATTTATTACTCCAGTAAAAGGTATACCACATCTATGGTGTTCGTTGCCTGCATCATTACAATAGGTAGCACACATACCACAATATAAAGGGACAATTTTAGCATCAGATGTTATTATCTATTCAGACTTTTCTTTATTGAAACATATTTCAGGGCTTACTAAATCAAACACTCCGTTAGTATCAAATGGATTTTGTAATTGTTTCTTTTGCTGCTCCATTCTATTATCCTGAATAACATAATATCCTTGCGCAAATGCTGTATTTTTAGATGCTGAGAATGTAGGCATAATAGCTGGTCTTCTATCCATAGGACCTAATGTGTGCCTACTATAAACATAATCATCAGAATTTGCCCATCCGTTATATCTAATTGTTCTATTTAATAAACCTTGAGCTACTACTGTTCTATCAGATATAGTACGGTCGCATCTTACAATTTCGTATGCTGTTACGTCTGTAGGTATATTGCTTACTTGAAACTGAATACCAAGAGGATGTGATACTAACTCATAGTTACCACTTCCATCTACAGTTCCACCAAAAGTAAAAGGTTCATATCCTGGAATATCAGCTGACGGAAATCTAATATCCCCTATCCAATGTACTGGAGAAGGAATATTTTTATTATTGTAGAACACTATACCAAATCTGTATACTTCATCTCTTTGATAGCCTAAGAAGTTAGCAACATAAAATGGGTCACAATAATTTCTTATTCTAGATCCAGGAGTACTAATATTAGAAACAGCTACTATAGAATTAGTTTCTGGGCATCTTAATTGTATACTATTTGTAGTTCTACGCATAGAACTCAATTCAAGATTATATCCAATGAATGGTTTATTACTTTCCCCATCCGATACTGTAGAACCATCTGATTCTATTAGGTCTGCAATAATGAATCTATAAGATATGTTAAACCCTTTACCTCCTCTAATTTTAGCTACTATTGGTTGTTCTTCTGACTGTTCTGGTTCTTCAGCGGTGTTTGTTTCTACATCAAAACCATAAGCATACTCACTATCTACATCATTAGGATAGACAGTCTGACTATTCATAGGATTTATACAGTCATGCTATTTAGGAATAATTACGTCATTTAGTGGATCTAATATTTGTTTAAGCGAGAGTTCAATATTATCAGATATACTAGAATTTAACTTAACGATTCCTTTACTATTACACCTATAAGCTCTAGCGTCATAGTCTACATCCCAAGTTAATTCCTGTATGTTAGAAGCAAATAGTCTGTTGTTCATTTTAGCTATGCTCTTAGCATTGAACTCAAATGGCACTAGATCATTAAATTCCTCTATACTTAATTCACTAATATAACCAGTACCATTATCATTATAAGTAAATGTTACAGTACCAGATTCTGATTCTGGTAAGTCGCATTCATTTACTATATATATTCTAGGAACTTGATTATTAGTTAAATATTGAATGCTTATTATTCTTACTCTTTCAAATCTACCATCATTAAACATAGTAGCTTTTAGTAAACAACCTTTATCTGTCATAGTATCTTTAGGATCTCCATTCACAGTCTTAGACCTGTTACTATTATCAGATATTATTGGTATCATTGCACTCAATGACGATGTAGCAGTCTCACTACCATGTGTAGTAAATAATTGGTAACAATACTGTACCATACCAGCTGGTAAACTACCAGTAGTCATAGATTCTAGTATAAATGGAGCTATAGTAGAACTAGGCAATAAATCGAAGTAGGTGTTATCAGTAATGTGATTAGATTTAGTAGTGTTATATTCTTTAGATATGTTGACGCACTTAATAGCTGACACTCCATCAGATATGTATATCTTACTTACACTCTCAGTTTCGTAATTACTAACAATAGCTACCTTTTTAATTAAATCCATTTCTGCTGATACTACTAAATTCCAGGTTGGTTTAATACTATCAAAATCAGTAACAGCATAGATATTGTTAATATAGTCTCCTTCGTATAATTCTTTAGTAATAACTATACCACATTCTTCTACTATACCTTTAGCTTTATTGTACCACCTAGTGACTGCTGTACCTAGTATTATTTCTGAAGCACTCAATCCGTTTTCATACTGTCTTACATCTTCTATATTCTATAGAACTCCAGTAGTACCAGCATTGTCAGTGAGTAGGCGAATATTTTCAGCCCATCTATATTGATTATTTCTCAACATACTGATGTCTGAATCCAGATTCATGCCCGCTTCAAAAGTGTTTACTTGACTATTTATTTCCATAAGTTACTAAAGTTCTAATTATATATATGTTGTCTATCACCAGTAGCACTAAAAAATGTATCATGCTCCATTACTTCTGGCACTAGAGTAGTCCAAGTATTCTTTATGCTTTCTATTTCATCTGCATTAGGCATCAGAGATTCAGCATAAGCTTGTTTTCTATAGAAGTTCCATGAACTTTTAGCATCATAATATATATGCTACGGTTTATTTCCTTTAAAATATTCAATATACAGTAACTTCATAGCAACGTACCAATAAATGGCTTCAAAGTAAGAAGGATTATCAGGTATCATTGGCATTCCTTCTTCATCTGTATATGTAGCATAGTATGATAACTTTAACCAACCTTCTGGTATATTGCAAAAGATATAACCAGGTTTGATATCATACTATAAAGAATTACTAAAATTAGTATTATTGGCTACTCCCATTATTTTACCATTACTGCTACACACTGTATATTGATTTAGTAAAGCACTAAGTGTAGATCTTAGATTGTCATCTTCATTTAATTTGTCTAAAGCTTGTCTATCATTAGTAAGATTAAACATATTTTTTACCATTGGTATTAAAGCTTCATCTTGTACTAACATATCACAGCAAGACTATTCACAAGACCTACTATAAACACTAAATGCGCTAGTTGTTTTTCTCATTGGAAGCCAACCACCGCAATCACAGAATGAAAATGCTACTGTATTCAATTTTTCTAAGTCACAAGGTAACTTAGCTTGATAACCTTTTAGTGGTATATTAACCACTTTATGATCTAGCTAATTTACAGAACCTATCTTTGATACAGCTTCTCCAATCCATTCCTAAATATCTGTTATTTTTATATCATCCTCATCCATTCCTAAGTCAGCTATTACTTTAGCTATAACAGCTTTTGAGGATACCATTTTATATATCATAATTCTATAATTGGCTAGTTAAATTTCTTCGTAATCGTGTATTTTATTTTTTATAAGCTAAGCTAGATGTCTTTTATTAGCTCTAGTTAAAGTAAGCTAATACTTACTCTTATTTGCTACTATCATATCCTATTTGTTCCAGTAAATTCGATATTTAAACCAATCTGAGTGTTCATTAGTTAAATACACTAGCTTTCCTAATTCTTTTGTAGACTTATAATCAATTCTAAGACTTCTACCATCATAATGTTTAGGTTTGTGTTTTACTATCTATATTGACCCAAGTCTATATGGTAACTTTACTTCTTTGCTATTTTCTAATAGTTCATCTCTAATATACTAAAAGTAGTCTGTTACTATCTATCTATAAGTAGAGTATGGTATATCATATACTGTATCTGATTCTATACTACTTAAATAGTTATTATAGAATGAAGGAATAGTATAAGAAGCTGTTTTATTTGCTGATTTATTTAGTTCATTCATCTTCTTACTCTTCTATTTACATTAGGATTATAAACATTCTATAAGTCATCTTTACTATCATTAGTAGTATCAGAAGGTTGCACACTCATAGTTCTAAAGTCTTTTGCAAAGATCATATCTTTTATTGTACCCCACATAGCTGCTGGTAAAGGGTACTCGTCTGTTTCTGGGTTGTAACATAGTTTTAAATCAGTAGGATCTTCTGCTATTATTTCTATTTCTATATATTCTAACTGATTAGCATCACCCTCTACATATATTCTATTACCTTTAACATATGCTATGTAATCTTTGCATGTATACTTTCTGTATCTCTGTAGTTTCATCTTGGTTTCAGACCCTAGCTATATTAAATTACCAAACATATCTTTTACAGATACTACTCCAGGTCTAAAATTAAAATCTATTAATGTAGGCAATTCTTTGTCTCCTATATATTCTAGATGACCAGTCTCTTCTTCTACTTTATCGAGATGCATCTTAATAGTCTGAGTATATAAAGGATTTACTGTTCTACCTTTATCTATGTCCTATTTTATAAGCATTGCTCGATAAGACTTTATCCATATTTCAATCTGATGTCTACTTAGCTTTTCACTTTCAGTTATCTGATTATTTCTAGCTTCAAGTAATACATCCTGAACAAGCTCGTTTAATGTCATATTAATATGTATTAATTATAATTATAATAGTGATTAAACGCATTTTAAGGCTCACTGTGTGATTTTAATATAAGGTAGGTACATTCCTACGTTGTAACTAATAGCTGTTCCTAAAACTAAGTATAATAAAAAAGGTAGACTAAATTGTCTACCTTATTATTACGGTTTATTTTGAGGAACTGGGAAATTCATAGCTGGTGGTTTAGGAAACCCTCCCATAAACATCTTCTTAGCTTCAGCTATAGTATTCTTAATATCAGTTATCTCATTTTTAATATCGTTTATTTCTTTACTATTGTCTATCTACGGTGCAGTAATTTGTGGTTCTATTTCAGCATCTAACTAATCTAAGATAGCTTTGCACTTTTCCATTTCTTCATCATATTTAGCAGCTGCTTCTTTTTTAGCCTTAAATTCATTGTAATTCTATCTAACCATATTAGCTATTTCTGTTTTATCTGTAGCTATAGTAAGACCGATAGAGTTATCATTAATTATTGATTTATCCTATGGAACTGATAATTTCTTAGATTAATTAATATCTTGATATTCTTCTTTCACGCATATCACGAATAGGTTCGTATTTGCGCATCATTTGTTCTTCTCGCTCTCTTTCATGGTCGAAGTATTCGTCATCATCGTCATCTTCAAATCTATAACCATAATGCATTCTTCCACTTCTACCTCTGCCACGTCCTCTACCACCACGAGCATATCTGTATTCCACTTCTTCGTCTTCGTCATCTTCAAACATGAGCATTGATTTACTTTCTTTACGAAGTTTGTCACACATAACATAGCAATAGTAATACCACATTTTGCCCTCATCAATGTCTTTATCATTTATCCAGGCTTTTGTAAGTTCTACAAAATATTTAATGTGATCACCATTTGTCATATTTACTACTGCACGATAGTAATCTGAACGTACCATATTGAGAGCGACATACCAATCATACTTATTAAACTTTTCACTTTTCAGATTGATTCCGTATTGATTGGCGATTGAAGTAGCTTCCTCTAAACTCCAATGTTCTCCACGAGAGCCATCTTCATTTTCCATCTTTGAGACTGCTTTCAGTGCCTATTCTTCATTGAAGTGTGGACCGTACATAGCCTCATGACGTTCTATTTTCAGTCTTTCTCTCATCATATTGAATATTTTAATTATATTACTAATAAAGTTCATTTTGATAATTCAACTATTCTAGTATTTTCTATTTTGATTAATTTATTACTGTTATCTATTTGGTACTTATAAATAGTTTTCTTTTTAAAATCAAAGTGAAGGAGTCTCTAGAACCAATTCTTATACTATCTTTTGTATATTTTTTTCTAACCTACAAACACTGTTTGAGAATTTCTAATGTCTAGACGATGTTTAAGGAGAGTATCTTTTCTGCTTATAATAATTGATGTTAAACTATTTGGTTTGATTTCCACTTCAAAGTCATTTGATTTGACTACTACTGTAGTATCATGTACTATTTCTTGCTCCTATATCTGCACTTGAGATAGCTCCTTCTCTTTGATTTTTAATTTCTTCTAAGTAGCTTTTATTTTCTATATTAAGCTATCTTTGGTTTCTTTATATTCATTTAAAGTAAGCTACAATACTTGATTCTACTGAATGCTTTCCGCGGTTTGCTTCATGTAGAATTCGTAGTTATTAGTTACTCTATCTATTTCTAAATTCTTCTTTTGTAGCTAGTCATGCTAATAAAACAAAATAGCAGTGAGTATCGAAATGACAATCACTGCTATTATTTTGTAATACTTTTTAAACCAACTGACAACTTGTAGAATTTTATTTTTTGCTAAGCTTATCAGTACTGGTATCATTTGTAATAGTATTAATATTTTTCTAGTCTTCTATTATATCTGAAATATCAACATCTAGGTATTTCTCTGCTTTAGATTTTATTATCTTAGAAAGTAATTTTGTTATTATTGAGTTAGGCTTTAATGCCTTACGTGATTCTAATAATGATATTATTTCTGCAAAACATACAGCACCTGCTGCAACTTTAGCTAGCACCAGATCTGCATATGTCATAAATATAAACTTATCTAATAATGTAAACCCAGCAATCATTACTGATGCAAACATTAGTTTTTCTAAAGTATTCCATAACTTACCAGATTCAATATCTTTGTGCCCTGTGAATTTTTTATATACTTTATACCCATAGATTAAGTCTAATATTATGAACAGAAAAGCAGTACCTATTAAAGGCACAGCTGGAGCTATTATAGTTGCAATCCCAGTACACCAACCTAATATAGATTGGTAACCGTTAGCAAATATACGTCTAGCGAGATTCATTACTTGTTCACTTCTACTTAACACAATCATTAATTTTTTCTGAGATTAATGCTAACATGCCACTAGCTAGCATGTGAAAATACCTTTGGCATTTTATTTATGAAACGTCTCCTGTATGTATATGTTGCTATAAGTAAAAGTATATACAGGAGATGTAATAGCTCTTTTTGCTAACTCAATCTATATTATATACTGACCAATCTAATGAATCTTTTAAAGCCCATCCAGCTGTCAAGGTAGTAGTAACATGATCCATGGCTTTCTGATAAAAGTCAGTCAATTCATCAATAGTTTCAAATGTATAATATATTGGATACTCACTACCAAATTTAAATGTAACAGGTAATGATTGACTGTTGGTCTATACTGCTAAATCAAATGCTGCTTTATAGTTAAATTGATTTTCTTTAGATAACCACACTGACATATTTTTCCATACAAATCCAGAGTAAATCTAAGCATCTATTCTATCGTTGTACCATTTCAATACTACATCTTTTATCTCATCTAAAGATGGTTTGTGTTTAAACTCATATTCTAAAAATGATACTCCTCTTTCTTCTTGGTTTCCTTCTTCATTTTGTTGATATTCTGGTTGTATATCCCAACGTATTCTCCACTTATTTAATTTGTTATTTATACATTCTATATATTTAATATCTGCATTACTATAATTTCCATGGCTTACTTATTTAACTTTCTTATATCTATACATATCATTTGGTCCGTGCTTCTAGAACCATTTTATACTTACTCCAGTAATTCTTTTAAACAAATTACCAGAGTGAGCGTGCTTAGCTAAACCATAGAAAGAAGATATTAATATTCTTTTTCTCTTTTTACTTTTTATGGTTTTAATCTTTTTAGCAAATTTCTTTTTGATTCTTTTTCTAATAGTTATTTTACCATCAGCATAAACTCTATATCCTAAAAAGTTTATGTCTCTATTGTTAATGCAATATAACTGATCGTTCGGTTTGACATCTAAATCAGCTTTTGATACACACTGCTTTAATATATCTATTATAGGTGTTAACTACTAAGGAGTTGCAGCTTGAAATAATTCATCATCACAGTATCTTCTGTAGTACTTAACACCATATTGATCTTTTAGTTTATGGTCTACATAATAGTTCAATAATAAGTTACCAAGAGCTTGTGAAGTACGTAGTCCTATAGATAATCCTTCTGGTAACATTGATACACATCTATCTAATAATATTATAAGTTTCTTATCTTTGAAATATTTTCTAATAACTTCCATCATAATTACTTGATTTATTTTCATATAAAACTTACGAATATCACATTTATATACATACTTAGTTTCCTAAGGATTGCTTTTAATATCACGGACCATTCTATAGAATAAATAATGTAATCCTCTACCTTTAAGACCAGCTGCTGAATCTGCTATGAACCGTTTCACTAAATGTTTTTCAACAACTCTCATTATAGCATTTAAAGCTATTCTTTCTCTTAAAGGTATCACTTGTATTATTCTTTCTTTTCCCCATTCATAAAGTTTGTATTCTCTGTAACTACTAATTTTAAAAGTAGCTTCACTTATTTCCTTCTATAACTGTTGTATTACTAATTCCTTGTTTTCCATTAAGTATATTCCAATTGCAGAAGTTTTTCTCTTAGTACCTCTCATAACGTAATTGAAACTTTCTAACATATTAGAGTATTCAATTATTTCTTCTATTATATATCCTTCTCTACGCATATTTCCTTCAGTTTCGCCATCTACCTTCTTCGAGAACTAACCTACCAAACGCATGATGGCACGCACGTGATTTTTTACTTCTTTCAGTATTTCAGAAAGTTTAGTAAGGCTCGGTCCGTTAGGCATAATAGCCTATATGGTTCTGACTGCGTTTCTGTTTGCAAGACGGGAACTAATGTTCGAGTTAGTATTCGAATCTGAGTTGTTCGTATTCAAGTAAGCTACACTCTCATTGGCATTCGAGTTGTTGTAAGAACGTTGAACTACTTTAGTTTCCTACGGACCTCTACCCATGTTTTAGTAATTTTTATTATAAAGCTTTAAAAGTTTCTATATCTTTTTCTTCTATGATAGTACCTCTGAAGGCAAGACGGGAACCAATGCCCGAGCTAGTATACGAATCCGAGCCGCCCGCACTCAAGTAAGCCACACCCCCACCGTCATACGAGCCGTTGCAAGAACGCTGAACCACCTAATTAGAACTTCTTGAAAAGTGCTAACTATCACAGAAGCCAGTAGAAGTTGTTCCAGAAGTAGTATTAGGTTTCATAACAAGATCTAAATGCTCTCCAAATACCATTACAGTAGGATAAAATGCACCTGTATATTGGTGAGCTTGAACTTCTCTGGAACTACCGTCATCCTCTACTATATAAAATTTATAATCAGTACCACCATGATTAAACGTAGCATTGTCAATAAATTCGTATTTATTGCCCCACCAGTTTTCTAATCCTAAGAAGTTTATGCTACCACTATTTCCTGTTGCAGAGGCTGATGAATCATTCATACCTAAACTATTAGTAAGTCCAGTATTCTTAGTATAAGAATTAGCACCACTACCTATAGTAGCTTGGCAATTAGTATTACCATATAATGCGTAATATAACACTCCTACAATGCAATGGTGTTTCCATTTAACAAGAGTGTATCCAACACCATTCGTTCTAGCATATGACTTAAAATCTATTTGTGAAACATTACCAGTAGATGGTTCACCTGATATACTAAGCAATTGAGAACCATTGACAACGCCTTCATAAGCTCCAATTAAATCGTTACCATCCCACTCTTTCCATGTACTATCTTGCTATCTATTAGAAAATCTTATCTTCCAAATATTAGTACTAGTTTCAGTAGCTTTATACCAAAATCTAGGTATTCTAACAAATACTCCATGATTAATACTTCTAATGTAAGCAGAGGAGCTAGTTAAATTATCATAGAATTTAGTAGTATCATTATCGCTTAACTGGCATATAGTAACCTACTCATCTCCAGTTTTCTTTGCAACATACCTATGAGTGTTATTACGTATCCACTATAATACAGTACCGTTAACATCTCCTGATATCATAGAGTTAGGATCTGTTACAGTTTGATCTATTGTAATTTCATCACACCTTGTATATTCAAGGTTTATAGTCCTCATCTATTGTGAAGCTGTGTATTCTAAGCTTTCCGCACTAATAGTATATTTGTCTATATCAGGAACTGATACATAATATTTAACTCCATACACAATTCTTGTAGTTAAACTGCTGCCAGTAGAAGTAGCTATGACTTCATCGTTATCTTTATTTTTAATATCAATCTAAACAGAATGGGCTACTCCATCTTTTTTAACAGATACTGTTACTTGTTCTTTTCCGTAGAAATCAATATTCAAATTAGCTAATGCTAACTTATCCTCTTTACTCATCCATCCATCTGTTGTAGTAGTAGCATTATCTGCTATTTCACTAGTCAACCAACTTACTTCATTACTGCCATCTACAGCTTTAGTAGTCTTACCAATAGTTAAGTTTCTACTAATACCCCATTTAGAAGTAGTAATGCTAGCACTACCATTAAAGTCAGTGCCATTAATCTATCTAGCTGTTTGCAGTTTAGAAGCACTTAATGCATCACCTTGTATCTATTGGTTAAAGTAGATTATATCACTAAATGTCTTTTTACCAGCTATTGTTTGAGTACCGCTTAAAGTAACAAAATTACTAGTATCTACACTCTCAAGTGGTGTATACCCTAATGCTGTTGTTACATTAGTCTTGTTAATACTTATAACACCTCCATCTGCTAATGATATATTACTACCTATTTTAACACCACCTAGTGTTTGTGCTGTGGCTGCTGGTAGTGTATAAGCATTAGCTCCCTCTGCGATACCATCTAATTTAGTTTTATCAGATGCAATCATTATACCAGCTTGAGTTCCAGAAACTACTGGCATTCCAATCACTCTTTCAGAACTTTTATAAACTCCAGTAGCAGTATCATAAGTAGCAGTCTATGCACCTATACTTAAGTTGCTAGCATTTCCAATTCTAAAACTAATAGAACTTAATACAGTATTAGGAACACTATCAAACTTCTTCTTATCCGTAGATGACATAACACCAGCTTGAGTTGTACTAGCTTGACTTATTTCCTACGTCTTATTAAGAAATGTACCCTGATTTATATTCAGAGCTTGTCCTTTTAAACTAATAGAGTCAACTTTATAATCTACGCCATTAAAGGCAAAGTTTACATCATTGATTTTATTCAACTTAGATTTATCAGAAGCAGACATAAGCCCATCTTTTTCAATAGTAGCAGCTACAGGTTTATTTTTAATATAATCATCTGAATTGATGTCAGTTTGATTCCAATCAGATCGTACATTTACCTCTGCCCCACTGGCTATACCAGCTAATTTATTCTTTTCATTAGTAGTATAATCATTAGTGCTAAGACCTTTTCCTGCTATCTTATCTACTTTATTAGACTCTGCTATAGTAGCTCTAGATATCTCATCTTCTATCTTACTATCAAGTTCACTAATACTATTAGTAACTCCTGATAAATCTACACTAGTATTAATAGTATTATCACTAGTAATAGTTACACCACTTCCTGCTTTAAGCTTATTAGTAAGATCATTATAATTACCAGATGTAGCTACAGCATGTAAATCAGCTTTATTTGCTTTCTTATTTATTTCAGTATTTACAGTTTGTATCTGTGTATTAACATATGAAGTATCTGCCTTTGTAGATACATCTGGTATTTCAGTTTTTAATGCATAATTACCTTTAGGTTGATAAGTACTAGCTGCGTCTGTTTTAGTTAAGTAACCACTAAGATCTACATTAGCAGTATAAGATCCCATGATTTCCCACTCATTATTAACATACACATACTCTGTATACTTATTTGATTCAGTAGATATCTCACTTAACACTAAGTAAATCTTATCAGGTTCTACATCCTAAGTAGGTAAAGAATCAACTATTTTATACAATTGTACATCAAGAGTAGAACTTATAGTATTATTTTCTATCTTAATCCCAGAACCAGCTGTAAGTTTATCTTGTTTAGTTTGATTGATAGTGCTTACTTTACTATCTACTTCTGTTTTGTTATAAGTAGTAGATTTATCAGCTTTAGTTGCTAAAGCAGTATTAATTTCATTAGTATGAGTAGCAATTTTAGAATCTAATGCAGCTTCTGCTTTAAGAGCTCTTTGTTTTTCAACTTCTATAGCTGCGTTTCTATTATCTACTTCAGTTGCAATAGCTGATTGTCTATCGGTAACTTCTTTATTTATAGCAGTCTTATTAGCTTGCTCAGCTGCTTTGGCTCTAGTTACTTCTTCGGCTAAATCATTAATTATAACCTATTCTACACCTTCTGCTCTATCTTTTTCTGTTTCAACTGTAGTAACAATGTCATTAGCTAGTTTGTTTTCAGCAGCAGTAGCTCTATCAGTTTCTACCTTAATGGCAGCATTTCTATCTGTTACCTCTTTCTGAATAGCTTGAGTATTGCTAGCGATATTATCAGCATTCTTTTTCTCAGCTGCTCTAGCAGTAGTAGACTCAGTACTTAAATCACGTGTAAGTTTATTATCAGCCTTAGTAGACCTAGTAACTTCCTCTTGTAACTTACCAGTTAACTCATCTATTTTACTATTGATACCGTCGACATCTATATCACCTCCTTCCATTGAAATAGTGGCTGATATAACATTATCATCAGATATTTTTATATTACTACCAGCTATTAACTTCTTTTGGTACTTAGCTTTTATATCATTAATAGCATTCATTATATTACTATTACTATCGTATAGTTCTTGATATAATTGCTGAAAATCTACTTGCTTAATAAAGTCTTTAAAATCATCAGAAGTAACTATACCCGCAGAAACATCACTAGCTTTAGGTAATGATATAGCAACAGTGGTAGTATCATATTTTGCGAGTACCATTTGTACTTCATTAGGGTTAGAAGTTCTAAATGTAATATTCTTAATCACATCTTTTACCTCTTCGTCATCTACTTTACTTTCAACCGACTATACACTAGCTTTATCATTAAGTAACTAGTTTACTTGTACTTTAGTATAGTACTTACTTAAATCTGGAATACCTCCAGAAGCTGCTAATCTTACCCATTCTGTACCATTATAATATTTAATGCTACCACCATAAGGGTTATCATAAAGGTCAACCCAGTAGTCAACTTCTACTGGATTAGGTTGGGTATTAGCAGCAAAAAATCTTACTGTATCCATACTTCATATATTATGCAGCTGGAGTTTCCAATGCAGAAACTCTAGCAGTTAATGCGTCAATTAAATCTTTTAAAACTTTACCTTGTGCTGCTGACAAAGCATCGACTATACTAGTACTTGTCAGAGTATTATTAACATTAACTTTGGTATCAGCAGTAGGGGGAGTATAACCTAAAGCAGCAGTAACATTTGCTTTAGTTAGACTGATAGTGCCACTAGTATTAGTAATATTAGCACCAGTCTTTACACCACCTAAAACAGATGCAGTAGCGGTAGGTAAAACATATTTATTAGCTTGAGCTGCTATACCATCAAGCTTACTCTTGTCAGCAGAACTCATCAAGCCATTTGCACTACTAGTGGCCACATTGTAAGTAGTGTTATTGTCATTCTACCATGCTACACCACTTGCAGTCTTCTTAAGTACTTGACCATTAGTACCACCAGTTGGAACCCCTTGCATATTATCTAACTTACTCTTATAAGAGTCAGTAAAGTCATTACTAGAAAGTTCTTTACCTGATACTTTATCTACTTTAGTTGACTTTAAGTTATCTACTGATTTCTGTAACTGTTCAATGTCTTTAGACTAATCGTCATTAGTCTTATCATTGATATCTGCCCATTTACCATTACCTTTAAAATACTTAATAACACCTTTGTTTGGATTACTGGTTAGATCTACCCAGTACGTGTATTCTTTCGGATTTGGAGCTGTATAGCTCTCAATAATTTTAACCATATACGTATATTTTATAATTATCAATTCTAGTGTATTACAAATTGCAACAATTTTGTAGTATGACTCCTACTATTGGCATTTATGGTAACTCTAGCTTGCCTAGACCCTTGCGTAGTGTTAGGCTATAAAGTAACAATAATACTCTTTCTAGTAACTTCTATATCTACAAAATCTGAAGTACTGTAACCTTTAATTTCTTCTATAGTATCATTTAGCTTTAATGATACTGATTCACCACTTTTACTAAATCTATGTGGAGTAATATTCCAAGCATCTACTACTTCTGGTATTAGATTCTTAGCTCTTTCATCAATATATAAGATATTATATAATATTGTTTGCTTTTCCATAATGACGCATTTTAAGGCGTTTTAAGACACTTTCTATGTGTAATAGATTAACTTATCCTTCAAACTCTAAAAGTCTGTTAGAAGAGCCCTTAGGTACGTAACAATCAACATGACACCAGTTCACATCCTTCTCTAATCTGATAGGATACTCAAACTTATTTACATTATTCCTTATTAAGTTTCTAACAGATTCTGCATCCATACCAGGAACATGAAAGTCTACAGCTTTACCTAAACTATGAGCTGACATATAGATACTAGTTTTACTCTTTACTAACTAACACATGTTACATCTTAAACCTCTCTGACTATAATTACCATTAGTAGCCCAAGTATTAATTACCATTGGTTTATTTATTACTATAGTTCTCAATGTATATAGAGTACTTAGTAACTCTGTTGATATGAACTGCCACGAGTTGTCTTTAAACTTGTTATAACAATGAGGACATACTAGTTCTTTTATGTTGAAATATTTGCTAACTTCTTCAATTAACTTATTTCTATCCATTACTCCTCCTTTCCATTCCACTCTTCAGTGTTAAGAATATCATTTAATTCTTTACTGTCATAGAAGTAAGATTCTACTTGCTTTTCATCTTCTCTATAAAAAATAGGTTTTAACCAATCTTCGTGTAAGATTACTTTAGTGCTATCAATATTCTTTCTTGCGTGTTCAGGAACTACTATACCGTGTTCCAAGCACCATTCTATTGTTACTATAACGTATCTCATTTTAATTCATATTTATCAATTACGTAATCAATTAATTCTTGCTCTGTGAATCCGTCTGCCTCTGTTGGTATGGAGTTGAAGGCTATGGAGTTGTAGAAGGCGAGTTTGGAGCAATAATTCTTAGTGTTCCCTTCTTCCCAAAAGAAAGAAGGAGCTTTACTTGTCTCAGGCTTAACGTTAGCGTTTACAGTCGTAATTATATGTTTCACTCCAAACAATTCATTATACTTAATAGACTTGTTTAATACTCCGTTAATATAAGTTAAACCATCCCGATTTCCTGCATAAGCAATATTAGTACCGCCTGTAAAGATATAGAATGGAGTGATATCTATCGGGTTATATCTTTGCGAGTAGTACATCTTACCAATGTTAAAGTCCCCTATCGGATTAACCGTCATAAACAGCATCTTCACTCCACTACTCAGATTCTCTACCAATCCGTAATCATCTACACCATCTGTCACTAATGCACCGGGATATTCGGGTATCTGAGTGATGGTGATGTTACAGTTGTCTATAAGTTCTGTTGATATAAATCCAACAAAACCTGAATTATCAGATTCGATATTTGAGTCGAATTCAAAATATCCATTTTCTAAGATTTTGTCACGATAGCCTGCTTCAGTATGATATCTTAACCTAATTTTCCCTTTTAACTCTTCGGTTATTCCCTCTATATTACATTTTAAGAATGCGCGTCGCTTCGCAGGAATTATCTCTATCACGGCATTCTCTTTACTAACGAATTTCCTAAGTATAATTTGTTCGCTAGATATTAGATCTGCTGTGCCTGCTACAGAACGAAGTACCCAATTTTTAAAGTTATCATTGTACCCTCCAACACCACTCATTTCGGCAAACAAGAAGTTATTTAATTTCATCCTTCTTCCTTTACCCGACAAGTCCTGCAAGTAAGCAGACTCCTTCAATGTTTCGTTGGTCGCACCTTGCTTCTTTACGTCATACTGGAATACTATATGTTCATTGATCCAGTTAGACATCAGTTTCTCCTTACTATCCTACTGCTTAGCATAGCGATCTTTTTGTCTTTCATCAATGATTACACCTCTATCATCAACATCATACTCTAGTATCTTATTCCCTAATACGTGTTGCAATGTTATCTTTTTCATTTCTTTCTCTGCTCCTAGATATATTATCAACTAGTAAATCAGCTATCATATTTATACCAAACTGTTTACTATCACTTATATATTGTTCTTGCATAACTGCTAAGAGCATCATATAGATGCCCTCTAGCAGTTCTCTATCACTCATTAGTTTCAGTTGATTCTAAATCATTTGATCTTTCATCTTCCTTTAACCTTTGTAATGCATCAATGAAAAATGGAGTACCATATTTATTAGCATAGTTCATAATCATACTAAATTCTTCTTCAGTGTACTCTTCCTCACCTTTGCTATTATATAACTTTAATGCTAAAGCATAACCAGATATTCCCATAGCTGTCTTATAAAGACCATCTGCTAGTTCTTTCGCAGCTTGTGTTAATACAAATTCCTTTTTGTCTAACCCTATATATACTTTCAATTTATTAAAATCTATTTTCATATATTCATTAATTACTAAAGAACATTTCATTCCAATAGCTACCATCAAATATAAATCCTCTTATCTTATTATCACTATACGATTGAGAGTATTTTGTACCACGTTGGTCAGCTAATCGTATACCACCACTAACGGTCCAGTTACCTGTATTGACAGATTTTATGTAATATATCTTACCTTTATAGAATGATCCTACACTGGGAAAACTAATAGTAATAGAACTAGTATTATTGCATACTATAAAGTCATCACTAGTCTTAGCATTATAACTACTAGTTACTGTTACAGTATTAACACACAAACCGTTTATTAATATTCTTTCATTATCTCTAGTTACGAACTAACAACTACCAGTAGATTCTATAGCTTTAGTGCTAGTAGGACTACCTGCTTGAGCTATAACAGATAAACCAGCTGAATTACTACCATAAGCTTGAGCTCTAATAGCAATACCGTTATCATTACGAACATCTATAAGACCTGAATATGAAGGATTATTTATCTGTAAGAAAGAATTACCAGTTAATTTAAATCTAATACTAGCATTGGTAGCGTTGTTAACGAAGTCATTACCAGATATACTAAATCCAGCTATATTACCTGATAATATATTAATATTAGTAAAAAGACCAGCTTGTGCATTTACAGTTCCAGTAAAAACTCCGCTTATAGCTTCTACAATACCGTGTATGTAAGCATCATTACATCGTATTGCTCCGTTTTCACTATTCATCTACAAGTTTCCGTTGGCAGAAGTAAATACGTTATTGCTGAAGTTAAATTGCCCCAATTGAGCATTATTAGCCAATAAGTTATTTATACTTAGTACACCTATCTTACTACTAACTTCCCAATAATCACTTGTCATAGAAGGTTCTTGTGCTGTATTATTTCTCTTACAAAGATAAATATTACCGTAATAAATTACATAGTCTATAACAGTTAAATTTTCGTAATTATCATATTTAGAATACTCGTTAATAAATCTTGCAATGCAAGTAGCACTACTAGTAGATCCATTAGCTATAAATCTAGCCCATCCATATGGATAACTAGACGATATAGATGGATAACTAGATGACCAGCTAGAAGGAGTATAAGAACTAGAACTTACTCCATACTATATTGTTACACTTGATACACCACTATTTGCTATTTTAACTGGTTGTGAAACAGTGCTAGTGCCGTCGGAGAATATAGTAATACAAACTGCTAATACATAATTATAACCACTTATTGAACTTGGTGGCTAACTACTCCATACTCCATCAATATATTTTTCATTCAAGTCATTTGATAGTTTATATTTAGTAATAACGGACGAAATACTTAGACCTTTCATTGCATTTGTAGCGCGGTCGTTGTAATAAGTTACTCTATCTGACCAAGCTCCTCTATCACGCATTATAGTATACTCACTATTACTACTTTCACCATCAGTACCATCTTTACCGTCATATACTACAGGAACTTCAACACTCCATACATTAGATGTGCCTGTAGGGCTAGGAGTAGTATCTGTACTAAAACCAAACCAGAAGTATTCAGCATTTAAACTAGAAGACCAAGATAATTGATAACTAGTACCTGAACCACTGTCTGCTTTAGACCAACTACCACTAGAACTACTCTTATAGTAAACAGCATAATTACCACTTACCTATGAGGTAACACCAGATGAAGACGTACTAATAGCTCTTAAGGTACAATTAGTAGTTTGTAAGAAACCTAACTTAGATCTAATAGAAGCAGGTGCACCACTAACAGTTATACTACCACCAGGAGCTCCAGGAGTACCAGGTTCACCTTGTTCCCCATCTACTGCAAAATTGGTCCACAGTGATCCGTTTTTCCAAGCTTGCCATTTACCACCTTCTTTCTTTCTAGCCCACATATACTGATATCTTATCTAACTGTTTACAGTTTCTGGATTATCAGAATAACCGACAGGAACATAGTCATCAGTTTGATAAGCGTCTGATTCTACATCTGCTGGTGGGTATATATTACCATCTGCTATATATACTGGGTCTGAGCTAGGATTCAATTGACCTTGTGATTTCCATGTAGATTGTCTTATATAGATATATTCATATCCATCACCATCTTTACCTCTTTCAGCATATCTAGCCCATATACTAGGATTAGAATAAGGTTCCCATAATTGAGTAGCTTTATCCTTATAACGCTGACATACGTATTCATATATTATATTAGGAGTAACACCTTGTGGATTATCAGTCCATTCTGTACCATCTGGTCCAACACCTGTCCAATCATCGACTTGATTATCAGCAGGTTTCTCTGGTATTTTACCAGTACTATTACGAGCATATAAGAACTCAATACTATTACCATCTTCACCGTCTTTACCGTCAGCACCAGTCAATCTGATTATATTGTTCCACTCAGTAGTAGTACCATCTGGATTAACAAATCGTTGAATCTACCACACATATTGACCTTTCTCAATAGCTTGTTCACTATTAGTAGACCATGAAGAATCGTTATCTGGAGTAGTAGAAGGTTTAGTACTTGATACTTTCCATCTATATTGGTAATGACCTCCTGATAAGCCTTGCTCTCCCCAGTTAGACCATAATGCTGGAGTACTAAAGTCAGACCATACGCCATCGGTTCTTACACGTTTACATGTCCATTCTGCTTTATATGTCTCACTTACTCCTTTAGGATCATCAGACCAATCATAATCTGTAGAACCTCCATTTGATACAGTAGGTATATAATCATTCTATTGTATAGAAGAAGGGGTTGCTGGAACTTTATCTACATCAGAAGTACGAGTATATATATACTCATAACCATCTCCATCCATACCTTTTTCACCCCATTTAGACCATACAACTGGCTATGAAAATTCACCCCAATATCCTTCACCTAGCTTAGCCGATTTCTTTTCACGAGTACTTATCCATTCATATTGTTTTTCTTTAGATACACCTTGAGGATTGTCAGACCATCCAAATGGTATATAATCATCCTGTTGACTAGTAGATGGAGTGTCTGGTCTTGGCTTATCATTAGTAGGAGTAAATAAAGTATATATAAATTCTATTTTAGTACCATCAGAACCATCCTCACCAGTTTCACCTGTAATTCTAATAGGCTTAGTCCATCCAGATAATGATTTATCGGCATACACTGTAGCTTGAGTCATCCAAGTAAATACATCTGTACTTTCTCTTTCTGGTGGGTACATATACCAAGTAGTTAATGAATCAGAAGGAGGTATCTAAGTACCAGTAGGTGTTTCTGGTTGTACACTAGAATTGGTATAACAGAATACTGTATACTGACCATCTTCACCTTGTACAGAAGCCCCTACGAATCTTACTGGGTCTCCCCACTCACCTTCATCAATTCTTCTAGAACTCTTAGTTGACATCCATATAGCACTGGCTGTATAGTTTCTGTGCCAACCATCAGTTTCACCTCTACCAGTAGGTCTGTTAGGTACTGCATTATTATCGTTATATGTTACCCATAAAGCATCACCTTCTAACTGATAATTAAGTAAGAATTCCTTTTTAAATAAAGCTAATCCTTCACAGTTTACAGTGATCTTTATTCGCATGTCACTAACATTAGTAATTTCAGTAATTCTAAATACTCCATTACTCATAGTACACTTAAGACCAGTAGCTTCATATTCTACAAAATATGATCCTTCACCATATACGTCACTATATGATAATTCTACAGGACCTTTAAATGCTTGAATAGCAAATGTTAGTTGATTTAACTGATTATACTCATCAATAATATTTAAATTGTTATCAAGTATGATAGTAGCCGTTTCTCTACTTAATGATACTGAATATGCATCATGACCTTTCATCTCATCCATCTACTCAGGAGTAAACTAAATGAGTGCACCTGTCATATATACATTAGTAAGATAAGCACCATCACCTGTAAGATTACCATCATTAGGACCACCTGGTATATTAAGACCATCTAATAAACCAAACTGTGATGCAATATTAGTCCAGTCTATCTACCATGTATTTACGTCCTTTAAGTATCTTTTATATGTTCTTGTTGCATATGCACTAGATCGTCTATTAGGATCTGTAAAGTTACCATATACAACAAACTTCATTGACTTACTTGGGTGTTGTGTAGTACCAGGTTTTAGAGTATATCTAAACTGCTTACCAAAAGAGTCTAACACTTCTATAGGTGTAAAGTAAGATGTACTGAAACCAGCTACTGTATCAAATCCATTCTCATCAGGTTTTGACTCTGTATCGTTACCAGAACCTAGATTATGAAATATACCTCTACATATATCATTTACTTTGATACCACTATATTCACCTTCCTCTAGTTTAACTGTAACAATCTGATTAGCTATATCTACATCTTCTATAGTACCAAATGCTATAGAGTTCCATAGTTCACCACTAACAACATCTATCTTATTAAATCTCAATTCAGGTACTTCTAGAAACTCTCTAAGGATTAAGCTAGTCATCTCACTTCTACCATCCTTATCTATTTGCGCTCCTGTACCACCAATCATACCTGATACGAAATGACCTATTTGAACTCCTTCTTTTAAATAAGTCATTTTATTACTTACTAGACCATTGTTGAATGTAATAATACCAGCAGCTTGATCGTCTTGTAGTTTACTAAGGAACAGTTTAGATCCTTCTTGTTTGATCATCGCCTTAACAACAGAGGTATCAACAATACCACCACCTCCTTCACCACCAATACCTAATGCAGATGGTTGTATATTATGCCATGTACCATCACTAGAGTACTGTAGTAGGTCTCCCTCAGTAATATAAGTAATAGTAACATCTTTCAAAGTAGCTAAATGGTTAATTCTTTCTACTAATGTATCAAGCTCACCTACACTAGTATCTAGAGTATTAATATCCCCTTGAAGATCTCTTACTAGTACTATTAGTTCATTTAATTCATCTTTAGTTGCATACTGTGCCATATTAATATCTTATTTAGTTTGTTAACTAACTATTCTACCAAGAGCATCTACCCAAGTGTTATCTCCAGCATAATAAATCATAATACCATCTCTAGAACCTTCAGTTGTCTGTTTATCAGTACAGAAGTAAGCAAAACCTGTTTGTATACCCTAAGTTGGTTTCTAAGCAAAAGTACCTCTAGTATTATCTATATCACCGTTTATGTTATATACAGTACCGTCATTATAATATTTTAAAGAATTATTATCTTTAAAATAAAATTTAGATATATTTTTCCTAATACCTAAATCCTTGCTAGCAAATTGATATACTACATCTGGATTTGCAGCTGTACTATAAGAAAATAATAACAATTTAGCTTTATCTTTGCCTTCAATAAATATATTATTATTATTTCTAGAGAAATAATAAGATGAGTTGAATAAAGATTTCCATTCGCCATCGTCTTCATTCTCATAATACACTTTCATACAAAGAGCATCTTGCTGAAAACAATAAGATTGAATATAAGATATATCAGTACTATCATCACTTTTACCCTATAAAGTAGAAGTAGGTTTCATAGCTGTGCAATAGCCAAACAATAACTAATTCCATATTTTTGAATATAATTCGCTGGAAAAAGCGCTATTTAAAAGTTCAGTATTAGCGCTGAATCTAACATATAAATATGTATTATCTATTTTATATTCTATTAAATTTATAAAAGTAGATATACTAGCAGGAACAAAATCTACATACCATCTATCTGAAATATATCGGGTTCTTACTTCACCAGCAAGATTGAATACATCACTATTAATGCTTAATTTATATATTGTAATACTTTTAGAATCTTCATAAGATAACTTGAATCGTGTTACAACATATTTATAACTAATATTAGAATCGTTTAGATATTGGAATTCACAATCAACTGGAAGCTCTACTTTAGTTAAATAGCCAGCTTCTCTATCTGTCCTAATATCTAATAATTTCTTAGAAACAAAAGAGTTTAATCCAATATAACTACATAAGTAACTTATTAAAGATTTAGGAACATATATAGTATCACCATTTAATCTATAATAATTACATAGGAGCACGCCATTATTCTATTCGTTCAAATTAGTAAAAATATTAATTAATTTAGTTTTAGTAAAAATAATATTAGAATATACCACAGGTAAATCAATTTTATCAGTTCTACCACCTATAACTATTATACCTTCTATAATAATATTGTATTCAAATTTATTATTCTTATTTAGGTTATTGTTTGGAGTAGAGGTACTTTCTACAGTTCTAGAAGTTAGACCTATAGAGAACCCCTTAATATAATTGCCTATAGCAGAAGAATTATAAGCTCCATCATCAAAATATATGCCATTTGCATTATTTGAAGAAGATTTGTTTATTATAATATTTTCTTTGACTATTGTTCCATCTCCTAAAGGATTATGTCCATTTTGATGGGTAAAAATATAAATAACACCTAAGTCATTGAGAGTGTTATTACCATTTATAAAATCTTCTTCTATTATTATTTCATTATGATATATACCCGCACTTATATTATAAGATGAAAATGACCTAGTATTACCTACTCTAATACCAGTATATGTATTAACTATTTTATTATTATATATATAACAATTATCAGAATTAACATTTATACTAGCACCATCATTATATATTATAATTCCTGTATTTTTAAAGTAATTATTAATGATATTGCAATTGTCATTGCCGTTGCTTACAAAAATGCCTTCTTTGTAAATATCTGTGAAGTTACTATTTTGTATACTAATTTTATTTGAAGAGTTAGCTGGTATAACAATACTCTAATAGCAATTACTAAATGTACATGATTCCACTGTTAAATTATTGCTATTGTTTATTTGGATATCACCACCAAAAAATTCACAATTATATATTTCTAGATTAGATGAGCCGTTTATAATATAACTTCCTTTATCTGTGTAATAAACATTAGTTATATATTTAGGTATATACAAATTATTATTCTTATCTACACAAATTGTATCAGAAGTCAATAGTTTGATAGAATTTAATATTTTATATCTAGCTTTAGTATTGTGTGACCAGTCTCCATTAATATACATATTATAAACATCTGAGTCATTTATAATATTTTTAAAATATAGATATCCCTCAGATATATGGTGCACATTAACGTAAAAATTTACCCAAGCTGATGTATATGTAAATATTAAGTTTCTGCAATCTTCAACATTTAAATCACCTAATTTTGTATAAAGATCATTATCTATTTTAGCTCTTATATATACATCTTCATTAGTAACAGACTCGTATAAATTATCAATTTTTATGTTAGAACTTATATTATAAGCTTCCATCTTGTCATTTAACATGTATGTATCATTTTCACCACAATATAAAAGTTTATTGTCGCTTTGAAATTGATCCATTATGCTATAATCTGAAGATAATTTTACTATATAATGTGTAGGGGTTTCTGAATTTTGTTTAGTTATATTTATAATCTACTTAGAGTATATAATTTTACCTCCAATTATCTTTAGAGTATTTGTCTTATTTGTTATATTTAACCCACTGCTATATATATTATTTCTTATATATATAGTAATATTCAAATTACTTTCATTAAAATGTTGTATAGCCTACTGTAATTCTAATTCGTTATTGACTATTATATAGTCATTTCCGAAAATAGAATCCGAATGATTATCTACATTTACACTATTGTCTAGCTTAATGTTTCTGAAAATTTTATTTCCGTATATACTACTACAATTTATTAATGTGCCATTACTTAAACTACCACCTTCAAACTTCAAAGTACTACCTTCAGGTATAGTAATTTCCTAGTTATACAGATCATAATCATATCTAATTTCATATACAGTATTCTGTTGATTTATCATACTTTGTGATAGTATGTTCTTACTATCTTGTATATTCTTTCTAAGTATTTTGTAGCCTTTACCGCTAAACTTCTCAGGATTGTACTTTCTATCTGCAAACTTTAACTTATCATCATTGTTTGATGTTATATCCTCTTCGTCAGGTAATACTCCTTCTATAAACTCTTTAAACTTACCAGTAGTAGAATCTATGTCATTACTTGAATTGTACTTATAATGTTTACCAGTTTCTATGCAATATGATATATGACCTTCATCTATATTATTATCTGAATAGCTTTTCATACTCTAAAGAGTATCAAAACTATCTCTATCAAAGCTAGGTTTCTTTCCTCTATAATTAAAATTATCAGCTACTTGTATCATACAAAATATATTTTATAATTGTCAACAGTACTTGCATCTTTTAATATATACACATTGTATTGTATATTATCTATGATTACAGTTTTCTTTTCAAATGACTCTCTTATTTCAAATTGATTCTAATCCTTAATACTACTGATATCTCCAAACTCACTAGGGTATGCATATAGTATTTTTTGATAGCTAGTACTAAAAATATTAGTAAAATTATTAGAACTCTGGAATACACTACTTAATTGTTTTATATTCTCAGAATCTGTTACAAAGTCATTAGCTACAACTCCATAATAGCACTTCTTTTTATCTCCAATATATTGTGGGATAGTGTATTTTATTTCATGACCTAATAGCTCATATATCATAGCTAACATTTTCTTTATAGATTCTAAACTTATTTCATATTTAGTAGACTGCTAAATTAAATCATATATGTAATTAGCACAAGTTAAATTAAGTATTTGACAGCTATCATAGTCAATATTATACTTAGTCTATTCTTTTAGCCTACATGCAGTTTTATATTCTTCTTTTATCATAATGCACACATTCCATTACAACATTTATTACATATCCTACCATTAGTGCATTTACTGCAATTATGACAGCTGTGCATACCTAGTAATCTACTAAGATCTATATAATGATTTATAGAGTCTTCAGTAAGATTATTATCTAAAGCGTATTCTAATAATTGTGATTTAAAGTTGCACATTACTATCACTTCCTTCTAATGCTTATCTAAACAAGTACTACAGTAAGTATTTAGTAGATTTACCTTAGCTAAATATAGTTCTTGTTGATTTATTGCTAATATTTCATCTCTATCTTCACTAGTAGTTAAAACGCTTACGATGAAAGAAGTTTCTTCATACTCACTAACATCAACAATAATTTCATTGTCCTCTATAGCTATGTTAGATATAGTATGTGTATGTTTGTCATCTTCATTAGAATACATATTACTTTGATTCAATATAGAATCTAAATACACTTTGCTAATATTAGTATTAGCGTCTAAGGTTATAGTAAGAGTATTGTCTTTTAATACAGAATTAATTATTTTCATATCTATAAAATTAAAAAGGCGAAGCCGAGGATAAACCTCAACCTCGCCAGGTTTTAAATAAAGAAACCGTTATTTTTTATTGTTGAAATTACTGAGCAGCTTCACCAGTAACAAATGATTTCAAAGCTTTAGCAAATGCAGAATCACTCAAGCTACCAGCTTCTACATACAATTCAGTAGTAAGCGGAGTAGTTTTGATGTACTGGTTATCAGGACTCAAATACAAGTTATCATTTTCAATAGTAACGTAATCGTATGTAGTACCTTCAGATACTTTTCTATCCTGTTCAACAATAGGATAAGCACCTGTCATTACGATACCTTTATAACCCATCATACGTACTTCAGCATCACGTACTTGTTTCCAATAACCCTTACCAGGTTTACCTTCAATTTCTTTAATAGTAACACCAGGTACTGATTCAGGTACATTAGATAACAAAGCACCAGGGATAGTAACATATAAAGAAGCAGACATGGATACAATTGAATATTCATTCAATGAGTTTACTCCTTCATTGTCATCTTTTTCCATAGCTGTTAAAGTAAGTTTATGTGCTGAGAAAGATGCTGTGATACGACGATTAGCGTGAGCATTGATCTTCTTCAACAACGCATTACCAAGATCGTCAGCAGTTTCAGATGTTGCAATAGCTTCATAAGTATGAGTGAACTGACCTGGAGCTTCATAAACATCTTTGTAAACAATACGAAGAACGTATCTGTGACCAATAACAACAGAAGCATTAGTAAAATCAATTTCAATCTTTTCCTAAGCAGGAGCTTCGTATTCACCAATTACGTATGAAGGTTTAGATGCTTTCTGAATAATGTTTGAATATTCAAAAACATTTTTTGAAGCTGGATTACCATTAGGAAGTGTAATATTTACTTTCTTATCACATACACCAATGTATACAGCAGAAGCTTTAACTGCTTCAGCAGCAGATTTGATCAATACCTTATTTTCATCAAATAAAGCAACATCACCAGCAGCCAAGGAATCAATATTAGTGTAAGATTCTGGACAATTTTTACCGATAAGTACGGTGTCAACTCTAGTTATCATATATCTATAAAAATAATTAATTATTAGACTTAGCGCTAGTCTGCTTGTCTTCTACTTTCCTTATTGCAGATTTCCACGTCAACAAGCGCATTAATTTATTGTTACTCCATTTGATTAACCTCGTTGGAGTATACCGAGTAATTCTACATAGGTTTGGTAGCTAAGTATAATTGTATAGCTATCTTTACTATTTCTAAGTGAGTATGTTCAGGTAAACTAGTATATTCAGTGTTAGTAATGTTACTTGCATTTATCTTAGCAGGTTTAGATAAGTAAGTTATCTTATAGCTACTTACTTTATAATTACCGTCTGTATATAAAGTTATACTATTATCATGAATTAGCTTTAGTGGTCTAGCTGAACAATATTTTAACTTATGCTCTGATAATGTATTACCCAGTTGCCTATCTATTGTTTCAATAGTAGATTCTAATGTATCTGTATATTTTACTTTATATTTTCCATCACTGTCTTTCTCCCAGCAATCATTGATGCCTTTAGGAGTTATACCAGCAGTATCACCAAGTAATAATACATAATCAGAAGGTAGTGTAACAGTATAAGTATTGTCCTACTCATTGATCTCGTTAGAGAATACTTTAGATTTTACTAAAGTACGTAGATCGTCTATACGTTTTTGAGTCTGTTCAAATCCCTACTGTTTAAAATTTATTCCAGAATATCTAGTCTTATAGTATTTATCTATTGCTTCATTGATGAATGCTATAATAGTATCAGAACTTAATTTGTTCTCTACTACTAGACTTGGGTCCATTAGTTGTAGTCTACGTTCTACTTCTATTTGCATCTATCTTTCTGTCATAATTATTCATCAATTTGATTAAGCTGTGATTTAGTTTGAACTCTCCTAGATTCTATATCTTCAAGAGCTAATTCTACAGCTCTATTAATAACTTCAAACTACATATATTCTGGTATTTCACTCATTCCACTAGCTGGTAAGTTTTCAATCTTAGTAGGTGTCTTTACATAAGTTAAATCTACAGTATAAGACTCACTATCCATGGATAAATCATCTATATATACCAACAAAGTATTATCCTATATTACACCAACTGGCTATTCAATCCAAGGATTATTATTGTAAGTTTTCTTAAAACGTTTAGCATTATCGTGATCAATAAGTTTGATATCAGCTTTTTTATTATTATAGTTTAAAGTAGCATCCACAAAGAACATTCTCTGACCTCCAAATAAGTTTTCCAACTTACACTGATTTAGATCTGATGTTTTTAATGCAACTAGTCCGCTATCTGTTTTAACTAACTTTTCTAAATCATGCACTCGTTTAACTGACTTTTCAAATGGGGTCTATAGAGAATTGTTACCTGTGAATTTATTACTTACTTCTTGATATAAACCTTGATTTAGCCAATAGTCTATTTCCTATGGTAAGAAAGACGGACATCCACCAAAAGCTACACTTTGTGAGTTCTTGTCCATTGCTATCTTAAAGTATGAGTGAAATTCAGATCGTGTCATTATTATTTAGATTTTATCTCTCCAATTATACTTAAGTACAAGTCTTGATTCTTTTTGTCTTTCAAATATGCAATCACGTCTTCAAGACCATTGCCTATTAGATCTGTACCAAAGTAATATGCAGATCTATTCTTACGAATAATGTTCTTACTTAATGCTTCTTCAATAATGAAGTTAATTTCTTTGTTAGGGTTTTCTACCCAAATTCTAATAAATTTAGCTGGATCTCTTTCAATATTTTCAGTAAGTCTAGCTTCAACTAATTCATTAGACATTGTATCAGCTTTAATACCAAACAGTCTAAGACATTTACGCATATCTTCAAGACTCATCTTATCCAATGCTCTATAAGCGTCACGTTTAATCTTATTAATCTTATTAGCTTGTTCGGCTTCAGCTTCTTTATTAATTAGTACATAATCAGTAGCAGGAGTTACTTTATCTAATCCGTTAGCTACTCTCTTATGTTTCAATAAGAATAAATATTGCAATTCTCCTTCTGGTCTATCCGTATTAATAATTAATTCTCTTTTACCGATTTTAATTGCAAATGTATCCCAAAATGTACTACTTGGGTCTAGTTCACCTTCTGCTTTACCCATTTTCTATTCTAACTCTCTGGCTTTCTCTGTAGTTAAACCAGTATATCTACTACCTGATCTAGTCCAGTAAGTACTTACATAATCAAAACAGTTAGACCATTTTATTAATCCCGTCCAAGGATTTATTTTTGTTAATTTAACGATTACTTCCATAATTATATAATTAGAGTATTCAAGTTAAGCAGCATTTGCTGCATCTTCTATTCTTTCAGATTTCCATATAAATTTAATTCTCCAATCGTTAGGATTCTTTAGAGGTTTTTTCAATTGACGCTCAATTGTATCACTGTTTATTCCAGTTTGTCTCGCAGCTTCTGATATAGATTCGTATTTAGCTATAAATTCTCCAGTCTTAGAGAACTGTAATACTGGAATCGCCCTATTCTGAACTGATATTCTTTTTAAATGTTCCTTTTGTTTATCTGAGCATTTACCAGTTCGTATTTCAGACATTTTCTTTTTAGTTTCTTCTGATAGTTTCCTACCAATAGCTTTTTGACGAATTTTTTCTTTGGTTTCATCAGAATGCATTCTTCCAAATGTTCCATCTCCTCCTTCTGTAAGATTGTATCCGATTTTGCGATCGTTAGAATTAAATTTTTTAATCCAAAATTTTTCTTTTTCTTTTAACTCTTCATAAGTTTCAGCGAAATCTATAACCTCTAAAGTGAAATTTTCTTCACCATATTTAGCCATCGACTTATGAATTGGAGAAGGTTCTCCGATGCGAGACTCATACCAGTGATGCCTATATCTCGCACCAGAGCCCTGATTTGTTATACCTATATATATTTTCCCGGTTACTTTATTTGTTATTTTGTATACTTCGTTACTTTTCATAGAATATAATTCTTTAAGTTTATATTCTCATAACGCAGGAAACACAATTAGGTTACAAATTTAACTTATTATAATAGCCGATTAATCTTGTGAATCCATTATCAATTCCCCACACGCCCGAGGATCTTTCAACATAATACCGCATTCACCCAAGAAATGTACTGCATAACCGTCCTTAGCGTTAGAACGAACTTCAGTGTTAGAGTGAGCATAACCAGCAGGAGTTACAGAACCAGCTGTACACCAGCTAACGAATTCACGATCTTTACGAACTACTTTAACTACATTAGCTTCGCCATCACGACGACCAAGATCCAAGAAAGTAATACGGTAAGATTCCAGCGGTTTCAATGTTACTGGATGCAACTGACGGTTATGAGTCAAATCATCATATAACGGGAAATATTTCAAAGTAAGTTCAATACCATTGCTCATAGCATAAGTTTTGAACTGACCACCGAATTTCAAGTTTTCACCAGAACCAGATACAAATACAGTATCAATCATGTTCAAGTTAGCCATCTTTTCTTTCAGTACACGGTCAAATTCACGAAGACCCATTTCACCAGTCAAACCGATGAATTTACGTTCGTTAGTACCAAGTACATTGTAAGACAAATCTGACAAGAAGTCTTCCAGTAATTCTGCTGTCAAACGAGTATAATAACGTCTATTAGACGGAGCAATCTGTTCCAACAAACCCGCGCCAATAAAGACAGATCTTCCGTTCTTACCCTTCAAGTTACAAGAACCGTCTTTATTTACGTTGTTCTGATTATATACCAAAGCTCTTTCGAGACGCTTATACCATTCACGCATAGCTACCCATTCCTGGAAAGTTGACCATAAGTAAGAAGTCTTACCTGATTTAGGATCTCTCAAAGCAATAGCCATTACTTCAGAGTATGCAGAACCTGTAATATCATAAGACAAACGAACTGTAGTCAAATAGTTACGCATCTTGAAATGAGTATTATAGTTCAGGATATCAGCTTCTTCACTGTATTCTTCGTAAGCAGATGCCAAACGAGATACTTGACAACCAGCTTGCAAATAACGAGGATTGATATAAGATGCAGGATTACCATTAGAAATGAAACCTGTATAAACAAACAAGTTACCATCCTGATAAGGAGCATCAGCGAAACGCAACTGACTCTTGTCATCAAGTTCTACTGTAGCACCAGGTCCAAACCAGCTATCTTCTAACCACAGTGTGATAGGAGTATTACCGAGACCAGGAGTAGAATCTTCAGAAATAGCAGCTCCATTCCATTTTGCATCACGAATTGTAACAGCTCTATCCTGATCAATCATTACACCCCATTCAAATGACGGTTTGTCGATAGTCATTACGTTACCAAGACCTCCTGTCAACATATCCAGAGAAGTACTGTAACCATTATCTTTAGTACCAAATACGTATGACAGGATAGTAGATACCTCGTAAGGTCTTTGCTGAGAAGCGAGACTGATTTTATTAGTATCAATCAAATCGCTAAACCATTTTCCTTTATAAAGGACCAACGAGTTCAAAATATTGTTATCCATAAAATACTAGTAATTTAATTTTATTTGTTATTAATTTATTATGATATACGCAGTTTTCGTGCAATATTTGACCAAATAGGCTCATCATCATTACTCTTCGGTATTTGTTTAGATCGAGTATTTACAGATGTTGTTTTTAAACTATTTTTAAACTTATCAATAGCTGAGTTACTTCCAGCTTTTTTTGCAGCTTCTAATAGTTTATCTGCATTCATAGTAAAGTATGCTGATTCTATTAAGTTCTTTACACCACCTTTAGCATAGTCCTTTTGGTACTTAGTTTTACCGTCGGTGTCTGGCTTAAGTATATAATCTATTAATACTTTTTTGTCTTTTTCAGGGACCGTAATACCACGTATATTTTTTAAGCCTTTTATTTCAGAGACAACGCTATTATAGAATTTCTGTTGGTTAGCAACCATTTGCTCATATTGTTTTTTCTGTTCCAATAATAGCTGTTCTTTTTTATCTTCCTTTATCTCCTTAAGGCTTTCTAATGCATCTTGAGCCTCATCTTCAAGTAAACCAGCTTCTTCATACTTAGATATTTTCTTTTCTATTTGTTTAGCGCTAATACCTTTTTCTTTTAAGAACTGTTTTACTACTAACTTTTGATTAGACTCGTCTTCCATATCAATATCATCTAGATCCAACTCTGCATCTATTTGTAAATATTGTTTAAGATCTCCACCTTGTTTTACGAAATTGTCAAGTGCTTCTACTTCCTCACTAGCGTAAGTAGGCTTACTTTCTTCTTCTATAATATCTTGAAAATATTTAATAAGGCTGTCTACATCCTTAGGCTTACTGTCTTCATCCTCTTCATCAATATCCCAACCTAGTTTCTCAGCGATAGCATCAAAGAAGTTACTTACTACATTACTATTTACTTCAGTAGATTCATTATCGATGTCATCGTTTGATTCATCTTCATCATCTACTTTATCTATAGTTTTGGTATTCTTTTTAGAATCATTAGACTTCTATTTCGTATCTGACTTATCATCTATTACATCAGGATCGGTAATATCATCTTTAGGATCTTCCACCTTGTCATCTTTCTTATCCTTTTGCTTTTTTATACCATCTGCAATAGGGTCAAATTGATTCTTTTTGATATTGTCTAATTCATCTTCTTCAACAGCATCATCACCAATAATATTTTCAATATTTTTATTTACGTTAGGGATGAAGCTATCAAGTATAGCATCAAATCCACCTAAAGTAATCTTATTTTCTTTTTCCATAATTAATATATTAATTAGATTTATTTCTTCTTTTTACCTTTATTCCAATGTGCAGAGTTCTATGCAAAGATTGCTCTCTTTTTTGTTACAGGATTTTTACTATGTGTTAACTGTTCAGTAGTTTTACCTGTTTTCTTTTTAGTAGCGTTAAACTTACCTTTATTTTCTGGCTTAATCTTTATCTTATTCATAGCTTATATTTTTAGTTTATACTATAATAATATCATGCTATTACTCTGTTATCATTGATATTTGTTAATGGTATCTAATCAAACCTTTTCTTAAAGGCTCTATCATTCTTAAATAAGTTCTGTAATAATTTTATCCCTTTATATTCATCTGGAGCTGCTTGTAGATGCATAAAGAAATTAGGAACATCATCGACTTTATCTCCAGGCTTCATTATCTTATTATCAATCAGATACTATCTAAATTGATTCATATGACTTTTAATTTCTGTAGGAGTAGTTAAATATTTATATGATTCTACAGGATTTTCTATTTCGTGTAACATATATCTAGCTTGATCATAAGGCAATATATCTTTAGCTAAATCCTACATAAATGGATTAGTATTAACAGCTCCTCTAGTAGCATCTATATCTACTTTATGACCTATTTCATGTCTAATCAATCCTGTATCTATATTGTAATCTCCAGTATTAACTCCTTTACTAAATCGTATACTTTTATTATTAGGGTTGCTACTTACTTGAGCTTTAGTATTACTACCTAAGTTAGTATCTAATACTGGTTCATAACTATGCATAAAGTATTCCATAGGGTCTTGGTATTTTTCACTCATACCCTTATAAACAGCTTCGTAACTAGTACCATATCTACTATCAATAGCTCTAGCTCTCTTTAGGTTTTCTGGATCAATTACAGATTCATATACTCTATTTCTAGCGTTTAAAGCATCTTCATAAGGAACTCTCCTAAGACCTACTCCATCTACTGTTTTACCCAAACTATCATTCAGTTTGTTTTCTCTCCTAAGTAAAGCGTTAATCTTATCTTGTGCAGTTCTCCTAACTTCAGGTATATAGTTATTCATAGATTTATTAATAGTTCTACCTAAATTACTAGGGACAAACGGCACTACTCCTAATGCTGCTAAACTTGCACCTAACTAGTCTTTATTCTTTAAAGCCTCTGATGCATCATATATACTTAAAGCGTCACCTATAACAGGAGCGTCATATAGACTAAACGGATCTCTAGTAAATCCAGCTCCAGGATTATAACCATATTTAGCTTCGTACGGATTTCCTTTAGGATTGAAATTTATAATAGGTCTTTCACTAGTAGTTGGGGGGTCTTCTTCTACAGTACCACCATCTGCATACTTCTTCCAATCCCAGTACTTCAGCTAGGGATTGCTTTCCCTAGCCTACTTATACTGTTGCATTCTCTATCTAAATGCTTCACGTTCCATAATCACTTACTCTTTTTACCGCCCTTTTTAGAGCCTTTCTTACTTCCGCATGCCATAATTATTCCTCCTCATTACTTTTAATACCTATATATTTTAACCAAGCAAAATGCTTTCTGTCACTACAATAGTTCAGATTAGTTTCATTATTATAAGCTTCTTCTTCAAAAGATATATCATGATACCTATCTCCCTATTTATCAAATAACCTAGCTACTGTTATAACTAAGTATTCAATTCCATACCAGATGTAAAATGGCAACCACAACATTTCTTGCATCTACTTAAGATGAATCTTCTCGTGATTATACTCTATATCTGTTATTTTAGATTTATCTCTAGTAAACAATAACCCAAATAAGTTAATATATTTATATCCTTTAAAAGGAATTAGTTTGTTCTGAATTATCTTCATATTAACGCTCTCCTGTGACTTTATTTCTAATTGCAGTCTTAGCTTTTAGTTTCTCTCTTTCCATTGCAGCTTTATCTTTTTGAGCTTGTAATTCTTTCTGAGCCTAGATTTTATCTTTTTCAAGCTGAATTTTTTTATCTTCTATCTCTTTCTTCATCTCTGCTTCTCTACGCTTATTATTGAATTCGAACTGTTTAGAAGCTTCTTCTGATGCTTGCTTTCTTTCTTCTAAAGCTTGAGCTGCTATTTCCATAGGATCTGGTATACCGTTTTCATTTTGATCCATATTCTCAGAACCTCTGTAAGCATTTAATTGAGCAACTGTAATTTTAGTAGCATTGTCTTGGTCTATCTTATATTTTTCAAGATCCATTTCGGCTTCTTTGATCATCAATTCCTCTTCTTTTATTTGATTTTGTTTTTCAACTAATTCTTGTTGAGCTTGCTGTTCAGCTTGTTGTTGTTGCTGCATTTGTTCTATACGTTTCTGCTCAATTTCCTCTAATCTACTCTTAATCATATTTACATTGTCTAATGTAACTATTTCAGCTATATCAAGTAAACTAGCACCATTCTGCATAGCAGGTTGCATGAGATTTCTGAGAGCGTCTAAGTCCTGTCTATTCTTAGTACTATCGTCAATAAATACATCCATATCCTCATAGAAGAATCTATCGGATAATTTAAGGAAAGCTCTAGTAGCATCGTCTAGTATATAATTCAAGCACATTTTGTTATCTTTCCAGGCTACCTTAGCTGTATTTAATAACATTGTTAGAACCTCTCTCTTTACTTGATTATGAGTCCAAAACCAAGGTTCAGTAATATGATAGGACATACTTACTGCTGTACTAGCATTAGACACAAGCTCATTTGGAGCTATTTGTCCTTGTCTCTAAGGAGTAATACCAGTAAGTTTAGCTACCATATCTTCTATTTTAGCCATTAAATTTACATACTAGTCTATTACATTAGCCATACTAAGATCCCATGACTGGAATTGATTGAACTAAGCTGGTCTACCACCTTCACGTCCTGGTATATCCCATCCTTCCTCATAGGGATTAATAAATGCTACACCTAATGCTCCTAAGTAATGCATCCATTTGTTTACATCTATACCTAATCCTTTAGGTATCTAAGTAACATCTATCAGAGCTACTTTACCTTTATCTCTAGACATTGCTAATTCAAGTCTATACCATACTACAATATACATATACTGTAACGGTTTCATCATACTTACTAGAGATCTAGGTCTACTATTAGTATTATTGTATACAACACCAGTATATGGCAGCTTCTATGAATTAGGATTATCAGCTGATACATGCTGATATTCTATAGGTTGTATGCCTATATATTCATCATCATTAGCTCTATAGCCTTCCCAGGTTTCAACTATCCATTTCCATTCTACATGGTTTTCTCTACCAGTAGGTTTATAAGTTTCGTCTACTTGTACTTCTTCTATTTCACCAGTTTCTGGGTCAGTTATACTTACAAATCCAATTTTTTTAAATGATTTCCAACAGCAGTGATATACAGTAATATGATTAGCATCAAAAGGATTAGCGGTAAATCCGTTTAAACTAGACATCTTATAGTGAGTGTAATCCATAGATGTTTTTCTTATTTCAGGAGAAGTACCTGGCTTTTCATCTATTAAATCTAGTAAATCATTTAATTGCTTCTCTGACATTTTATCATAGAATCTATCATATAGTTCTGTAGCTGACATAATCATTTTTCTACAACACCAAGAAGCTTCATGAATAAATTCTAAGTCTAAAGATTGCTCATATCTAAAGTACATAGGATTTACTCTTTCTGTATAAGGCTAACCATTTACTATACCTATATAATAAATCTCTTCACCAGCTATTAATGCATCTTTCCACCCTTTATAAAACTCATGTATTAAGTTTAGCTTACGCTTAAGATACTATAAAGCGTGATATGCTGTAGTTTCTGCAATATCTTTATAGTCTTTATTTACATATTTTTGTATCTGCTCTGGAGTCATAATTTCTCCAGTAGCTAATGCTTGTTCATATCTAGCTGCTTGTTCTGGGCTTAGTTTACTAGTAATAGTAGCATAGATATAGTCCATTAGCATTTGTTTCATTTTTTCTTGAAGTTCACTAGCAGCATCATCGCTCGTTCTAGCTATATAGAAATTAAACGGTCTTTTAGTTTCTTCTCCTAGTAACTAATCTATGTACGGCTTTATTATATTATAGTCCTAGGCTGTAGCAGGGAATCCATCATCTTGTTTAAATGGATTAGTAACATACTTTAGATCTTTCTCATTGTATATACTATTGTACAAATCATAGTAAGTCTACATTTCGTCAGATCTATCTCTATTTAAATTACCCTAGCCAGAATCACTAGCACCTATGATATAGTCTACACAAGCTTGCCTCCACTCCTTATTCTTTTTGAACATAGAGAGTTTCTAAATCGGCATTGATTTTAAATTCTTCATAGTTAAAATGTATATACATTATCGTCATTACTGATATTTGGTTTGTCGTCTTGAAACCAACTCTGCGCAAAAATTGGTCCATCAAATAACAGCTTGGTTTTATTCTCTTTTTCTTTCTGTTTTACAACAACGTTATATAATTGTTCTTTGTATATCATTACTTGCATTAATGCCATCACTCTATCAAAATTTCCAGTATCATTATAGCTTATTAGCTCCTCTAACAATGGCTCAGATAGTATCCTAGTTAAATTTTTCTTTCCTGGTGCATACTCTTCATTTAACCAGTCTTTAATCATGCCTTCGCCCCACTGTTTTATTTGTTTATTCATGTGACAGCCTTTTTTGCGTTGTACTTTAGAATTACCTACTATATCGTTTATTATATCAGGCTAATCTGCTAATAAGTAATCACAATGCTTTGCTGTAAAATAAGGGAATAAACCCTTACGCTCATTTTCATACATTATTCTAGCATTATAGTAAATAGCTAGTTTACGTAAATTCTCATAGTATTCCTCAGCTGTTGTAGGTCTACCAGTATATTCAGCTACTATAATGTCATAGTAAGATTCAAAATTCTAAAATCTCTTATATACTATAGATGAGCCTAAAGAGTTTGTACCAGACTAATCATGATCATAAGGGTCTACTCCTATTATATATAATCCTGAAGGGGCATCTTTAACTGGATGTTCCCATATCACTATTGCACCTTTTGGGTCATCGTCCTTACCTAAAGGATATTTAGTAATATCACCAAGTTTCTTAGGTATCCATTTCAACTACCCAGACTGATCAAATATAAGATCTCCAACTTGTTTATGGTTCTACAGTGCTTTATTTGTACGTATTAAACCAAGCTATTCTTGAAGTTCTTTTTTAGGGAATATATTACCGTTAAATTCCAAACACGCTTCCTAAGGAGTAATACATCTTTCAGCAACATATCTATCGACAGCAACAGAACTAGTAGCATTTTGTATTACTATTTTACGTTCGTCAAGTATATATTGTAGAGACAGCTTAACATTAGTGTTACCATCATCATCCATATATATTCTTTTGCCATCTTCATTACGTATATCTAGATTAGTATATTGAGGAATAAAGAATCCACATTTAGTATTACTTACTGCACTATCCCATATATTTTCAAACGATAAACAATTGTATCCGTCTGGATTATAGAACATGTCTCTAAGAGCTTCAAAGCTACTACCAGGATCACCGCCAGTGTTATGAGTTACTATACCATTAGCTATGTAATTATTTTGTTCTTTTGCAGTAAGATTGTAGATTGTTTGTAGTCCTATATCTTCTATACTTACTATTCTTTCAGCGTGAATCCCGCATAGATACTTATTATACTTATTTATGTGTTTCTAAGAAAATAGTAATATCATATCTAAAGCTGACTACTTGTATTGAACTGTTAGAGGAATTCTATCAGCAAACTTACACACACTTGTAATATCGTTTATTTCTAATCTGTACTCCCCATTCTTAGATCTAATAGTTTTCCCGTTTGATATATGAACTCTTTCATTTTTATATTTTATATAACGAATAGAACTGCTTATACCAAATTTAATTAACAATATCTGAAGCTGTTTTAATAAAGTATCATAAGCTTGAGTAAGTATTACTCTCACTCTCCCATCTTTGTCTACTCTAATATAGCCATCTGTATCGTATAGTCCTCCTATTAATTCTGATAAGCTTTCAAAATCATAATCATCTATGTTAATAGGTAATGTTTTATTACTTCTAGTTTGCCCATATATACCTAGTTCTCTTAAATTCTTACATATACCCTTGATCCTAGTTTCACAGTATAATTTATTATCTTTAGTAAGATAAGATTTTTCTACTTTAGTATCAAAGTTCTCAAGTATATAATTGTTTATATATTCATCGCAATTACTAAGTATTGGTGTCTTATTATTACCATAACTACCATCTCCTATTAACCATCCTACTAATCTTGGTTCCCACATTTTCTTGTCACCAAAATAAGGTACTTCATCAATAACTCCAACCTGATCTCCCACTTTACATAGTTCAGCTTTGTGCCATAACCATGATTTCATGCGTTCATTCCCTTTCCTTTTTCCAGGTACTCTTTTTGTTTTACCTGGAGTAGACCATAACAAAGGGTGATCTGTGCTACATTCTAGTGTTCTACCAGTATTAGTAGTTATTCTTAAACACGGTTTTTTTGCTGGGGGATTTACATTAGATATATTTTGAGGATAAGCCTAATATGTATCCCACCCCATTATACCATCTTTAGGATTTAGTTCTTCAATGGATACGCATTTACCGTTAGCTGTCCATACTTTAGTACCAGCGCACACACATCCGAATGCTACCATTGTTCCGAATGCTATACCATCTTGTTCTACAGAAGGTCTAGCAATCTACCATGCAGCTCCTAATTCTGGAAAAGACCCAGCTTCTTCAAATATAATAAGTTTACCAGCTTTACCACGAGTTGCATCTGGATTGTCTTTTAGAGATACTCCGATTATTTCAGACTTATAACCCATTTCTATTTCATTACCAAACTCATCTTTAGTAAAGAAACCTGCTCTTTTACGCATTGATGTATTCACAGATCTCTTCTTACCCCAAGCAGTATTTTTATCTATAAAGTCCATATAATCCCACGCTTTAGTAAGTATACCATCTTCAGTTAGGTATTGTTTATTTGAAGCATATATGTAAGTCTTACTATTAGGTATTAAGTAATAGTTGCGGCATGCCATTGCAGCATTCTTATAAGAGTATCCTTTACGACGTGATTTAAGTACGCACATATGTTTACCTTTTTCTTCAGCTTCTGCCATTGCTAAGAAAAAGTAATAGTCATAGTCATAAAAGTCTGGAAACTATAATGATCTAGTTTTTATTACTTTAGTAGTACCATCTGGTAACTTCTTTACTGTATGTACTATTCTTTGTATAGGGCAATAGTTTATATAAAAATAGTTATACCCTGTGATATAATCTCCATCATCAGCAGTATAACCATTAATACATCTGTTCATTTCTTCATCCCAGAATTGATAGTATTCAGATGTTCCTGAAGGATATGAACAATAAGAGCCTGTATTCTAAAATTGAATACAGGCTTGTCTAAACTTATTGCTATTTAATATTTTTTTCTAGAAGTCTATCATATTTGTGATAGTAACATTAAATTATTTTTTATTAGTCCTCCTGGTCTCGACTCGAACGGACAATTTTGAGGTTAGAGCTCAATATGTTACCTTTACATCACAGGAGAGTGCCGGGGAATGTTTAATGTCTATCCCCGTTAGACATATATTTTAAAATAAGTTCTTTAATCTATTCCAAAACTTAGTATACCATTTAGATTTTTTTATTGGTTTCTCAACCATCTTTTCTTCTATAATTTCACAAACAGCTTCTCTGATAGCATTTCTTTCAGCATTTGATTGTGCGATAGCTTCACCAACTGTCTGATTAGGATTTGTCAAATCTAAATAAACTTCTTCTTTCTTGGTATAAAATTTCTTCTTTTTCATAGTTTCTTTATTTTTTCTGTAAAACGTAACTTTATTTTTTATGTTGCTAGTTACTGTACTTTTTTTACCAACTCGTATGGATTAATTTGAGAATTACCTTTAACTTTAGTATTATCAAGCTCTTCTGCTTTAACAGACTTTTCTAGAAAATCTATAGTTTGCATAGTACCTTTTACTTTCTCAAATCCTGCTAACAATTTACCTATCTTAGTTTCATCTAGTTCTTCCTCTAAAGAAGATTCATAGTAATTACTAATAGTATCTAATTTATTCATAATAGAAGTCAGCATCTTGAGATTTCTAGTATTAATAAGCTCTTTGTATTCATCTCTACTTATCTATTCCTCTAAAGTAAGACAGTAATTTTCATCTTTAAATATTCTTTCTTTTAACTTCTTTTCTCTAAGCTCAGTGCTACTAATACTCTTTACATATGGACTATTCCAGTAATCGCATAGTATGATAAACTTTACTACCTTATTAGCATGAGCTTTAGTAGGGTCTTTATCTAGATTCCATAGTTTTTCAAATGGTGGTAGTGCCCATAAATCAGCATGTACTACTACTTCACCACCAACTATATCAAAGAAATGTAGCATATTTAATTAAAACATTCGCAAGTATCACAACAACCTTTACATTCACATTTTTCGTTTTTTCTTCTGGTTTCTTCTGCAATAATTGTTTCTAATAAATTACCAAAGTAAGTTCCAGGAATAACAAAAAACTCTATATTGAATCTATTTTTAGGTGAATACATACCAATAATTAAGTCTCCTTTATTAGCCTTTATAGTTTTACCATCAATAATCAAATTACAATCTTCTCTAACTAATTTGCCTCTACTAACATCCTGCATGTGACATTCTGTTGCTTGTTTACTGTCATCAATAGCAACTACAGTTCTTGTATTTTTACAAATATATAAATCCATAACTCTATATTATTTTATTTCTACTTTATCAGCTTCTCCAAATCCCTTTGTACCTCTATCTGTTTCACTAAGCTCTTCTACAAATACTGGTTCTAATATGCCACAAGGCACTACTAATAATTGAGCAAACGCTTCTCCAACAGAGTATATAGTGGGAACAGAATCAGTAGTCACTTTAAATTTAGCCATTAACTCTCCTCTATAACCAGAGTCAATAATACCAACAGAGTTGACCAAAGTAATAGATCTGTTAGCAACTGAAGACTTCATACAAAGTAAACCTACATATCCTTCAGGAATCTCTACAGCAATATCTGTGTGATATACTAATACTAATTTACCACTGTTATCTACATCTTGTGTCATACGAGTAGCATACAAATCTAATCCTGCATCTCCTGCTGTAGCTCTAGTGGGTAACTTACCTTCAGACTTTTTAATCTCTTCTGTTCCGTCTTCCTTCTTTACTGAATAATCTAATTTCTTAAATTTTAACTGTTCCATATTATTTATTTCTTTGTTTCTTTACTTTCAATTTCATCAAGTATGCTATTGCAGCTATCTACCTTTTCTTTTATTCGTTCATCTAAAGCTTTAACTAACATTTCAGGAGTAGCTTTTTTGAAAGTTTTATACTTACTTATCCAAAGCATAGCTATAGCATTCCATGCTACTTGAGCGAGATGTCTGCAACCAGTTTCTTCATCGAACTCTTCTCCTTTTTCATAACAAAGTAAATGTCTAAGTAATGCAGCTTTATATCTTTGTAAACCGTTAGGCAAATTCTGCCAGTTATTGTCTCCATATTTCTTAGACCCTGCTGTGTATACAGCAACAATATCTTCTATTTCAGGTAATGGAAGTAAGTCCCATCTAAGTTTATTATCTTTGAAGTCGTTCTTTTTAGATACGTTCTTGTTGCTTTTTATCTCTTCTTCTTTCATAGTCTATTATTGTTTTAGATATATTACCTGCTGACCAACCAACTAAGTAAGCATAAGCTTCATTACCTTCTGAGAAGTCTTCTCCATATATACCACCTACTTCAAAGAAGTAATCTGCTACATGTACTGCTTCATGTGATATTACATTAACATCAATCTCATCAAATATTATAGTAAGTACTCCCATTTCTCCTGTACTATTTTCCATTACTGGATAACATGCGGCGTAAGCTTTGTTTTTGTCTTCTGATAATAACAGTTCAATATCTTTAACGCTTTCATCAAATCCTTTAATGTTCTTTTTAAATGTGAACTTATTTATTAGTTTATTTAAAGGCTCATTATAATCTAATACTGTTACCCATAACTTACCAGGAAAGCTGCATTCGTATTTATCTATTTTCATACTTTTAATAGTCTATTATCTTGCATCGCTATAAATAGCAACATGTCATTCATTAATACAGGATCAAAATATATCTCTTTAAGAGATTGTAGTCTATATAGTGGTGCTAGACATTCTTCTATAAATATGTGCATATTACTTGTGCATTAGTTCTTTTAATTCATTAGCTAACTTCTGAGCATCTGGGTGGGCTGCTTTACTACATCTCAGTTCTAAGAAGTGTACCCAATCACTTACAAAGCCTGTCATTACTAATTCTGTCTTAGTTGCATTTGGTAGTATTTGACGAGCTTCTTGAGGTTTTAAGCCTTTATTGATTAGTAATCTGTATTGACTATCTGCATTCTTTAAACACCATAAGAAGTTGTCTGTTATGCCACCATCTGATGGTAATTGAATTTTCATATTATCGATATCGCACCAGTCTCCGTCCCAATAAGTATAATCACCAGTAGGTATATCTAGCCAAGTAGGTTTAATAAAAGTAAGCTCGTTATTAAATTTATCCTTACTATAGTTACAGTAACGAGTGCTTTCTTGAGCAAAACTAAATACACGATGTCTTACAAACTCATGGCTTACCCCTCTATCACATATAAACTTAACAGTAATCCGTTTCTCATGAAATTTTGTAGGTTTTACTTGATATTGTAAATCATCTAGTCTGTTATTCTCTACTAGTACACGCATATTAGTAGTTATGAAGTAAAATATCTCATCCTCATTTACTTTAGAGTATTTATTCCTAACATAGAATATAGGGTCTCCAATGTTCGCAGCTGTCCTAGCAATAGTAAGATAAATAGTACCATGTTCAAGTATAGCTCCATGCCCTGATTTAATCATTCTATCTGTAAACTCTTTAGCTGAAGCAGAAGTAATTTTATCTTCAGATTTATAACAAGTACGACCAGCTAACTCTATTTGCTTATAAACTCCTTCTATACCGTTACCTTGTATTAATAACTCCACTTTACTTTCTATCAGTTTCATTGTCTTTAATTATTTTGTATAATTTCTTTAGTTTTAGTTTAAATAAGTAAGCAAACATTATGTCTTTTTTATCAGCATCGTCAGCTATAATATGTTTAGCAAATTTGAAAGGACTGTTACATATAACTTCTATTACTGGGTACGGTAGATTATACTTGTTTGCTAGTTCTGAGTAGATCGATATCTTTTTTCTTTGTTGTATTGACATAGTTAGGATTACAATCTAATTGAGAGTTTTGAATAGAGTTAGATCTTATACTATTAACCAATACCATAATATCGTTAAAATCTAAGTTAATGTTTCTTCTAAGCAGTTCATATAATTTTGACTTTTCTGACTTACTATATGGTATAACTGGAATATAACAATCCATATCAAAATCTGGTCGATTCTTTATTAGGTCTATTATAGACTTAAACCAACTATGATAGGTTATCTTTACAATAAGACCATCTGGATATAGTATATGTGTTGTATTATTCTTCATTGTTTACTTTAAGTATAATAGTTATCTGCACTCTATCTTTAATTATTTCAGGTATAAGTATTTTATTTACTAACCATTCATTATCTATTTTCCCTTTTACTAGAAGTCCTTGCTCTTTGAATTTACTTAAATACCTACTTAAGTTATCAGGAGTAATACCTAAAGTGTGAGTAATGTATTTTCTATTCTCAGTACTAATCACGCTTTCACTAGTACCAGGGAGTTTTTGCTTATTTATCTATAAATCTACTAAAGTGGTAAGCAATTGTAACTCCCTGTCTGGTAGTTGAATAATACCATTTAAGGACTTTAAGAATTCAGAATATAGATCTTTCTTCTTACATTCCTTAACTAGTTTATTCATTTATTAGTTCCTCAATTTTAGTTAGCACCTTGTTCATATTAAAGTAAACAGTATCAGCTTCTACTTTTACACAAGCTGGTAAGTTGCCTTCGTTATATTCATCAATCAAACTATCGTGATCTTTCTTATACTGTTCTTTAGCTTCATAGATAAAGTTACTAATACTAGTTAGTTTATCTTTTGCAAATTCTTCTTCTTTCGTTTCTGAGTTAAATTCTTCAACAAACTTTGCATCCAATAGTGTGTTAATAATATCGGAGCTGACACACATATTACGATTGCTATACACATCAACGCACTCTGATGTGCTATCCATTTCAAAGTATCCTTCAGATGTTTCATTGAAAATATCTCCTTTCTTGGCACAACCAAATTCTTTAATAACTTTATACTGTTTCATATTATTAATATTTAAATTTTTCTAAGAACTTTGAACTCATAGATCTTTTATATCTTTCTATCTTTTCAAAATTCTTTTTACATTCTTCATAACCGTCTGAATAACCTTTGTTATAACCTATATTTCTACAATGTATGCATGAAATAATACTTACTACGGTTATAATTAGTATCATAATCATTGTTACCATATGCTTATATAACGCAGTATATGTAAATGGTTATAATATTTAACATTTATTAAGTAAGTATACTATATAAAAATACCCAGAGCTTTTAACCCTGGGTATTTAGAATGTAAATATATGAATAAAATTTTTTATAGTGCAGATGTGATGACTAAGCTCGCACGGGCACTCTTAAATAATTACTTTTTTTCAGCAGACTCAACTGCAATTACATCGTATGGTTTAACCAGTTGCGAGTCTTTGAATAGATCAAAATTCTTGGCAAATTTAGATACATAAACTATAGTATCGCCAAGCTTAATGTCTATATCGTTAGCTTCATTTATTGCCTTGCTAGTAGGTAAAGATATAACAATACCTCTTGAAAATTCTGAATCTACTTCTTTAGTGTGATTTTTAGTTTCATACTTGTTGAAACCTTCTTCATCTTTTTCACCAGTAGGTATCTGTTCTGTATATTCTACAGTAACCTTAGTAACAGGCAATGGTTTTACTAGTATATCTTTCTTAAATGAATATTTAATGCTATCTACTACTGTCTTAAGTACTTTATCTTCCATAAAATAAAATTTTCTTTATTAAACGTATTAATCGTCTATATGTTGCAATTTCCTCTTGAAAATGTTACCTTGTCTACACAATGCTATACGTTCTGGATACTTTGAGCAATCCAATTTGTTGTAGAAAGCACAACCAACGCATGCTCCTTCACTAATTTCTGGTACTGCTAAATAAGTTTTCTTCTGAAAATGATACTCTGGATAGTTCTTTTTGTTATTATCTTGTGCCATACTAACTAATATTTTAAGGGTCCCTATTTTAATATACCCAGAGATAGGGAATAACTCTGCTGACTTTTACGATTCAGACCTACGTTGAGCAGTTCTAATGGTATGCTTAGGTGGCTACGATCCTTTGTACTTCAGGAATGTTTCTTTACATCTTCTTTGAATTCTTTGTATAACTATTCAGTAAATGTGTACTCTATTTTACCTGGTATAGTAAAAGTTCTATAATCGTCATTATATCTAGCTTTCTTACTTATATTAGCTAAGTAAATGCAGTTAGAATATTGCTAGTCTTTCTTTCTAATATAATAGTAATTCATGCTTCTGATATTATAAATCCATATGATTTCATTAGTGTTATCTAAGTAAGAGTACTTAGTTTAATTACTTGGTTAGCTATAAAAGTTACTTCTTTA
>OGMN01000134.1_pt1 | contig 88748 bp, 75 predicted proteins | sample 1573211 | NCBI WGS metagenome assembly OGMN01 (sample SAMEA2581876, study PRJEB24529) | metagenome | biome: Human gut stool | place: China | collected 2011
AAACATTACAGAGAATAATTCCTAAACAAAAAGCGTTAGTCTTTGTAGAGTTTGAATAGTAGCCACAAGTCTTGGAATCCGCTAAACAAGCGGCTTCCGAGACTTTTTCTTTTGCTCTGCTACTAATAGCAACTACTCTGTATCACATTGTTTCGGTGGCAAATTAGTATAGGTTTGTGTTAAATTATCTTTCTTTGAGGCAGCTGTATTATTTTGGCAGCTGTCTTATTTTTGGTTAATGGTGCTGGACCATATGGAAGATTTACTGCTATAGCATTTGTTGCGGAAGTATCTGTATCAGATACTTCTGTATGGTTGTAAGGTATTCCGGCTGCTTCAAGTAATGGATTTCCATCTGGTGGTTCTGGTGTTGGTGTAACACTTGCTGCAGCTGCCAGTTGCTCCAGATTGTTCACAAGCTCCTGTTGTTTATGTGGAAACAGATGGGAGTAAGTGTTCAGAGTTGTGGATACTTTCTCATGTCCAAGCCTGTCTGCGAGGATTAAAGCATCACAGCCCTGATTTATGAGAAGGCTGGCGTGCGAGTGGCGGATATCATGAATTCGTATCTTTTTCACACCTGTGTTTTTGCAGCCTCTTATCATTTCGTGAGAGAGATAGGACTTTGTTATAGGGAAAAGTCTTTCATCAGAAGTAATCATATATCTGGTTGAGATAAATTCCCTTAGCTCGTCACAGAGAAAGTCTGGAATCGGAACTTTTCGTTTGCTCTTTCTCGTTTTGGGAGTTGTTATGACATCCTTGCCCTGAAGCCTCTGATAAGTCTTGTTAATATCAATAAGCTTGTTATCAAAGTCGATATCAGCAGATGTCAGTGCTAACAGCTCGCCTTCTCGTATACCTGTCCAATACAGGACTTCAAAGCAGAGATAGGAAAGTGGCTTATCCCTTACACCTTCGCGGAATGAGATATACTCATCATAAGTCCAGTAGTCCATTTCATCAGCTTTTGCCTGACCAATGCTTCCTGCCTTGCCACATGGATTCGTGTTAAGGTCATAAAAGCGTTTGGCATAATTGATGAGACATGTAAGCTGATTGTTAATTGTCTTAAGATAAGTTTTCGAGTATCCTTTAGGCGAATTCATTAGCTGATTCTGCCACCGCCTCACATCTGATGCCTTTATTTCATTGACAGGCTTCTTGCCAAAGAATGGGAGAATGTGAGTCCTGTAAATGTTTTTCTTGGTCAGAATCGTGGAAGGCTTCAATCTTGCTGTCATATCTTCCATATAAAGTTCAAAGAGATTCTGCAGAGTCATATCTGGGTTAGCAGATTGCTTTTCCAAGAAATCCCTTTCAAATGCCAAGGCCTCCTTTTTGGTGGCGAACCCTCTTTTCCACTTTTGCTGTTTGGTTCCCTGCCAGTCCGTATAATAGAACTTGGCGAACCAGTTACCAGTATTGTTATCTTTGTATGCTGGCATAAATATCATCTCCTTTTGTAAAAATTGTTGTGCAATCATCCAAAGGCTATGATATAATCTACTTGTCTAGGGTGATTATAAAGCCTTCGGGCAAGTCACTTACATAAGCTTCGGTATTTCCTTTTGCGAGAAGGATTGTGCCGGAGCTTTTTTACGCAAGTAATGAATCTTTGGTCTATTTCATTTTCAAATGTGTAAGCTTATCTGTCAAGATGAGTATCTTTGTAATATGCTAACATATCAGCTTTCCACGAATCAAACTTTTCCTGAGTGATTCTTCCAGCCTGCAGCATATGCTGTTTTTCTATCCAGCTTTCCATAAAGAGACAGAAATCTGCATCATATTTTCCACTGCCCTTACCATTAACACTGATACCAGCAGTCCATTCAGGGCTTTCAGGCGGTTTAGTGTTAGTAAGTTCAAATGAAAAATCTGTAAGTTCTGTTATGGCAAACAGAGCATTGATAACATCTGACATTGTATTAAATTCACGGGCAGGATATTCAGATGTAGTATTATTATCAGAAACATTGGTGCCTTCTGATGATAAAAGCTCCTGCCAGGGAACATTCAGTTCATTAGCAATCTGCTTTACAACATCTATCTTCATCAGTATTTCACCAGATTCATATTTCTGAATAGTACGTTCTGATTTACCCAGCCGCTGTGCGAACTCTTTCTGTGTAATCTTTTGTGCTCTGCGCCGTTTCTGTATTGCCTTTCCGATTTCTTCAGGAGAAGACATATTCAGTTTCATGGAATCAGAGTAAGCCATTTTGTTCACCATCCTTATTATAAAATAGTCCGTTGCTAAAATGCGTAATCATCTGATAATCAATGAAATGCGTATCGGCAAGTGACTTTTATGTGATTGTAAGAATACTTTATCATAAGATAAAACGAATTGCAAGTGCGTATTATTTAAAAATTCTATTGACATATTTTGAAAAGGATATTAAGATAAGCACGAATTAAAAATACGGATTAAGAGATAAAACAGTTTTGGTTACACTATAAAATCCGTATTTATAATAGAAAAATGAGAAAGGAGGAGCGGTATGGTTGATGTAAAAGATGCATTTATCGGTGCAAAAGAGATAAGCCAGGTACTAGGTATCGGAATGACAAAAGCATATGCAATCATCAAGGCGTACAATAAGGAACTTGATGATAAAGGATATTTTACCATTCGTGGCAGATGTTCACGCAAATACTTTGAACAGAAGATATATGGGTACGAAGGCCTCTATAATCCGAGTCAGGATTTAGAGAGAAAATGTATAGTCGCTGAAGAATCAGATGAATATGCAGCAGAAGAAATCCCTTCCGAATAATGGAAGGATTTATGGAACATTGAAAAAAGAATAAAGAGCCAAAAGGCAGGAGGTATTTTATGTATTTAGAAGATAAAAAGACTTTGTTATGTGCAATTGATCATGGGTTTTCCACAATCAAAACAGAGCATTTCATTTTTGAAAACGGAGTAAAGAAGCTTGGAAGTGAGGCAACTTTACAGACGAATACAATGCTTTACAAAGGCAGTTGGTATAAGGTAGGTGAAGGCAGGCTTCCTATTAAGGATACCAAGGTGGAGGATGAGGATTATTTTCTACTGACGTTGGCAGCAATAGCCAAGGAGATGGACTATTATAGTCTGACTGATACCGATGTAATTATTGCGGCGGGACTTCCATTTACCAGATTCGGACAGGAGAAAGATGAGTTTAAAGAATATCTGAATCCACACCATATGAATTATCAGTACAATGGAAAGGATTATGAAATCAACTGCAAGGGTGTGATGCTGTATCCACAGTGTTATGCTGCAGTTTCAGACAGACTTGGCAAATTACCAGCGGAGCTTCTGATAGTAGATATTGGAAGCAAGACAGTTGATATTATCCATACAAGAAAGCATATTCCAGTTGAGAGTGATTCAATTACAATTCCGTCAGCACTGATACAGTGTATGGCGGGCATCAATAACACAGTTTATCGAAAGACAAACCGTAGACTTACAGAGGAACAGATTCAGGAAGTAATGCTTCATGGAACAGCAGCATATTCAGATAATATGGTGCAGATTGTAAAAGAAGAACTATCAGAATTTGCCAAAAGAATTGAAGCAATGCTGAAAGAATATGGCTTTGATCCAGAGATAACACCGATTGTATATGTGGGTGGTGGTGCAGTCATGATGAGAAGGTTTGGTTCTATCACAGGAAGAAACATCATGCATATAGAAGATGTGAAGGCAAATGCGATTGGATACGCATATCTGGCAGAAAATCAGCTGAAACGCAAAGGTATCTGACAAGGAGGTGCGTGCGGTGAATAAAGACAGAACTGTTACAGTAAGCTTCCGATTAAATCTTGCACTTGAGATGGACAAGCATATATACAAGTTTTTCAACCAGCTTTGTCAGGATAAAGAAATGAGAGAATACTTTGGAGATAAGAGCAAGTTCATAAAAACTGCAGTATACAATGCGTTAGAAGCGGTGGAAAAAGATATGAGCAATGCAAATATCATTGAAGAAATCAGCAGGCAGAGGGAAATGGTGGAAGTCTGTATAAAGCAGGAAATGGAAAAGGCAGCTACAGCAATTATACAGGCTTCAAAGGAGAATATGGGAAGCATAGCTGCTGGTAGCGAAACTATTAATCGTTTGGGTATAGAGGTACAAGGTGCCAATCACATGAAAACTGGTGTTGATGAATCTAATCATATTTTTGGAGAGATTCCTGATGAATCAGATGAAGCAGTACCAGAAGATGTAATGTCGTTTCTAGATGAATTGTAGATTCAAGTTGTGTAGTTGCTGGAGCATATGCAAGTGGAAAAAGAAAATTAAAGTAATACGAATGGTAATATGGAGTTGAATATTTGTATTACCACAAGTATTACAGTAACCAGCATGTAATACTGAGTGTATTATAAAGATTTATATAATAACCGGTTTTGTGAACGGAAATTCTGTTCACAAATGCCTATATATTAAAGAGGGTTTCAGGGAGAGTAATTCTCCCTGACCAGATTTTTATTAAACGCATTGCGTTTTACGAATCTGGCAAATATTATCATTAACATTTTTAGGACAGAGGCAGGAATTGGAGAGATGGAAGATTTAATCAATTACAGATAAAAAACAGAGCAAAAGAAGGAGGGATTGCTTATAGGACGAGGAAGACAATTAATTGAACCAAGGAAAAATTTCACAATCAGATTGTCGGATGAAGAGCGTGAACAGGCAGAGTATGATGCAGATGCTAATGGAATGAAGCTTTCGGATTATGTAAGATATCTGATACTTCATGGAGGGAAGATTGATAATACACTGGCAATTGACAGAAGGGATATCATAAGGCAGATTTCTGGACTATGTAATAATTATAATCAGATGACAAAGACTGCAAATGGTTGTGGATATGTATTTGACAGCACAATGCGAAGGGGCAACGAGCTGATAGGACAGATAAAAGATTTGTTGAGGGAGGTGACGAATAAATGGCAATAACCAAGACGATGCACATGAAAGCGAGTGCAAAGGGAAAGATTGACATTCATCTAGAACATGTACTCAACTATATCATGCAGCCGAAGAAACTTGGGAAAGCCAATCTGGTGGGCGGTGTAAACTGCCTGCCGGAGATGGCTTATGAACAGATGAAAGCTACAAAGAAGATGTTTGGAAAGACTGGTGGCAGACAAGGTTATCATTTTGTTATTTCTCTAAAGCCGGGAGAGGGTACACCGGATATAATGTATGATATAGCAATGCGGTATGTGGAAGAAGCATTTAAAGGTGAATATGAAGCGGTAGTTGCAGTTCATAAAGATAAAGAACATCTTCATGCACATATCATAATAAATAGCGTAAATATGGAGACAGGGTACAAATTTCAATATCGTGATGGTGACTGGAAATATAAATATCAGCCGATTACTAATAAGCTGTGTGAAGAATACGGACTTTATATTACTCCGGCTGAATATAGTGAGGAACCTAAAAATGTGGTAAGACCACAGTGGGAGTATGAAAAAGATATGTGTGCCTTAATTAAGAAACATGTAAACTTCTGTGCAATGCAGGCTGAAAGTATGCCACATTTTCTTTACCTGTTAAAATCGCTGGGATATGAAGTAAAAGATGGTGCTCATATTGCAGTGAAGGCAGATGGAATGAAGCGTTTTCGCAGACTGGATACTCTGAGTGAGAATTTTACGAAAGAAAATCTTGATATTCTGATTAAGTATTCAGAGCAGGGACGAGGATTTTATCACAGGACTTCTAATGTTGGATATATTATTTCTTCACACAGGAGGCTTACGCCGATTCAACGCAGATGTTACACAAGAATATACCGAAGGTATAAGGCAGAAAAACAGCCATTTCTGTATCATTCTGCCGCATTACAGAAGCAGATAAAGACAATGCAGCAATTGCAGGAAGAATACAATTTTCTTTATAAATATAATGTTAAAGATATGATGAGTTACTTGCAATACACAAGCAGATAGATAACGAAATGGTAAGTCTGACAGAGCAGCAGGACAAGCTTTATAAGGTAAGATACAGTCAGAAACGCAAGTGTAAGACCGAAGCAGAGATGGAGGCATATGATGGGACAGAGGATTACTATAGAAATGAACTGGAACGGATAAAAAGTATAAAGAAAGAGCTTCGACAGGAAAAGAAGGTAGCTGCCAGATGTATCTATAGGGAAATAAACAGGTCGGAATTGCTGAGGGAAGGTAGACTGGAAGAACTTGTTCCAATTGGTGATATGAGTGAGAATCTGGATGAACGGAATGAGTGGATAGTGCCAGAGAATCCTTATGTTGCTAAGTCAGTAGTTCAGAGGGATGGCAATGATGATATTGAAGATAAACTGATTGGTGTAGCTGATGAAGATATGAGGACAGAAGTGGCGACGACTGGTGCAGATGTGGATATAGATACAAATGTAGATGCAGATGAAAAAGCAGATGTGAATACAGATGGTATTTATGATTATTATGCTGCAGGTGTTGTTGAAGCAAGTGCAGTTGGTGAGAAAATAGAAGTGATTTCAACTGAGAAACTTCCAGAGAATAAGGCTGATTATATGAAGCTTGACGACAGCAAGAAAGCAGAACTGTTTTATAAGAATGGATATTTTGATGGATCGGATGCATATGGCACTAAGATTATGAATTACTTGAAGGCTATCCATTATAGCGATAGGTCGGGAGCTATTATTGATGAGGCAATGAATGTTCAGAATGTATATAGACAGATGGAAAAGGAAATATTTGTTAAGACAGAACTAGATTGGATTGGTGACAGGTTGGCTGCACGAGGACTTGCGTATAGTGATATGGCTGATACGACTATTGCGGAGCAGGCACAGGTGTTGCAGATTGGAAATCTGACTTATAGTGATGGAATGTCGGTGTATCGTAAGGTGCTTGAAAAGGCTGGAGTTAAGAAAGACTTTGATGAGATTTATCAGAATTATGACAGGATATATGAGGAGAGTGGCAGATTGAAGGATAAGGAAGAGAACGATAGACGAAGAGATAAACTAGGAATGAGATGAGTTTATTGTTTTTTTTCTTAAAAACATTAATCTTATGGAATAAAGTTATTGAATTAATTTATGTATTTGGATGTACAAAAGAATGCAAAAGAATGCTGACGTATATTGACTTATCTTGTTATTTAAGATAAAATACAATAAAAGAATGCAAAGGAGATGGACTATGAGATACACATATTTAGATTTAATAGAAGAGGTTCTTAGAAGCGAAAAAAGAGAGATGACGCTTAAAGAAATATGGGATGTGGCCGAAAAAAAGGGGTATAGTAAAAAGTTAATGTCTATAGGAAAGACACCGGTTAATACTATGAATGCATGTATAAGAAAACATATTGAAAATGCTCAAAAGGTTAAATTTAAGCAAACATCAAAAAATCCAGCATTGTATTATTTGAATAATTGAAGAAGGGCTTATTAAAATGATAAATGATTATATAAATTCTATTTTTAACATGGACTGTATTGAAGGAATGAAAAATATGCCAGATAAATCGGTTGATTTAATTATTGCTGATCCTCCATATAATTTATCCAAGGGGGCAAAATGGAAATGGGATAATAGTGTTGTTTTAAAGGGAATGGGAGGAAATTGGAATAAAGTAATGGTTGATTGGGACGATATGTCCTTTGAAGATTACTGGAATTTCACAATTCAATGGATATCAGAAGTAAAAAGAATTTTAAAGCCCACTGGTTCTGTGTGGATTTTTGGAACATATCATAATATGGGAATTATCAATGTAATTTGTCAAATGTTGGAAGTGGAAATAATTAATGAGATTGTATGGTTTAAACGTAATGCATTTCCAAACCTTTCTGGCAGGAGGTTCACAGCTAGTCATGAGACTATTTTATGGGCACATACTGGAGGTAAAAAAAGACAATATTACTATGATTATGAATATATAAAAAATACTGATTTTCCAGAAGATTTGATTAAGCAGCTGGGTAAGCAAATGAGAACTGTATGGGATATCCCAAATAATAAATCTAAGGAAGAACTAGCATATGGAAAACATCCAACACAAAAGCCAATAAGATTATTGAAAAGAATAATTATGGCATCATCAAAAGAAGGGGATATAGTGTTTACGCCATTTAGTGGTTCGGGGAGTGAGTGCGTAGCTGCAAAAATGTGTGGAAGAAATTATTGTGGATTTGAAATAAATAAGGAATATTATAATATTTCATTAGAAAGATTAAAACATTGTGAAAGAGAAAATGTTCAAATTAGTTTATTTGAGAAAGGTATGTGTAAAGATAATGCGAATGGAACCGGTAATTAAATGGAGTGGTAGTAAAAGAACACAGGCACAGGAAATAATTAAGATATTTGAACAATTTGATTGTTATTATGAACCATTTCTGGGTGGAGGCTCTGTTATGTATGCGGTTAATCCATCCAGTGCTATTTGCGGAGATATTTGTGAACCATTAATTGAATTTTGGAAGTTGGTTCAAAGTAATCCACAGGAGGTCATAAGTTATTATTCAAATGAATGGAATCGTTTACAAAAAGATGGATATGAAGTTTATTATGATATACGCACTAGATTTAATGCCAATAAGTCCCCATTGGATTTATTATTTTTATCGCGTACTTGTGTAAATGGATTGATAAGATTCAACGCAGAGGGTAAGTTTAATAATTCTTTTCATCATACTCGAAAAGGCATAGATCCTAAACGTTTTGAGAAAATAGTTATGGATTGGCACGAAAGGATTTTAAATGTTCAATTTCTCTGTGGTGATTACAGAGAAACAACACAAACAGCAACAAAGAAAGACATAATTTATTTAGATCCTCCATATGAAAATACTAAAGGAAGATATTACGGGACTATTAATTATGAAGAGTTTTATGAGTATCTGGACGATTTGAATAAAAAAGGAATTAGATATGTATTGTCATTTGATGGAATACGTGGAGATAAAGAATACGATACAGGTATACCCAAAGACTTGTATGTGAAGAAGTTCCTTTTGGCATCAGGGAATTCATCATTCAAAAAGGTTATGGATAAAAGTAATGAGCAAGTGTATGAAGCTTTATATTTAAACTGGTAAGAGAAAATCTCTTACCAGTTTGTTCAACACGTTTAAAAGACATCAAATATATTAATTGGTGAATTGTAATGTTGTATTGTGTTGTTGAGATATTCAGCTAAAGTATTGCCTAGAGAGGAAAAACCTTTAATTTGCACTTTACAGCGAGATGTACTGCTGTTTATATTGAATCCAATCAATACATCACAGTTGCATTTACTTGAAATAGTTGATAAATCAAAATCGTTAGGAGCAAAAAAGCATCCTATAGAAGCACAATCAAAATCAGATACAGATACTGTTGATGTAGAAATAGTCCAAATATCTGAATTTAATTGACGCTCTACACTAGGCGGATAAGATAGCAAATCAAATATGTACTTTGTTAATGCTGACCCAATGTTTGGTTCTAAATTTTTTGGTGATTCCTTTGATTCGGTGCATATTATTAATGGTTTTTCAAATAAATTGAATAGAATGGTAATATGGTCAGGCCTTTTGCTGTCACTCACATGGGGTAAGGTTAGCCATCTAAATTCTGTTCCGATTGCAGAATCATTATTATTTATTAGAGATATCCCACTCCAATCACCGCCTGGAGGATTACAAAATCCTTCAAATGTGTTGGGAATTATATAGTTAAAAATGGTGTGTATAAATGTATCAACATCATTTTCGGTATAGTGTGTTGGATGTGGAGAAATAAGCATAACTGTAGTTTGTTTTTTTACAGATAAAGAATAAATTTTATTATCTTTGTTTGGTATTAAGCGAATAATGTTCGGGGCATCAACAACTTTTGGTATCTTTGGGGCATCAAGTATAATAAAATCGCTTAATGATACTATGGCGCTCCATAATCCGTTTCCATTAGATAAGGATAGTATGTTTTGATCTAATTTTTGTATGGTAGATTTCAAAGTTTCACCATATACAAAAGTAAGAATTTCAGTCGATTCACCGAAAAGCATGGCTATTAAAGGTAGAATACCTCTATCTGGTCGAGCATCATCTCCGTGAGGCTTGAAGCCTTTAAACATGCAAATGATTAAGTCGTTTGGTGTGGCTAACTTTCTGTAAAATTCATCGTTCATTTCAGGATAAAGAGTAAGTAACTCATTTGCAAAAGCAATTTTGTTATTAGAAGGAATTAAGCCAAAAGGTAAATCTTTAGAGGCAATACCAATACTATATTTAGTTGCTAAGCATGCAAAATCCTTGTTACGACCAGTAATTGATTTTTTTGCAATTTTCTTTGCAAAAGGGAAACGATTATTCTGCTTTGAAAACGCAATAATGTCTCCCAAATAATCATTTTGTATAGATGCCCAATCTTCTTTGGTGTAGCTATTTGAACTGTTGGAAGTTGTCATATACTCCATTATTTTCAAGCTTTTTTCAATTAGTGAATCGTATATAGGGGTTACATCAGTGTTATATATTAAGCCATAAAGCAATGAATAAACATCTTTTTCGCCAAATAGTGATATATCAAAATTTTGTAATGATAAATCGCAGGAAGGCTGAAATTCTTCTGATTTAAAATAGACTTGTATGGCTGGATATTTCCAATTCTTTGATGCGTTGTAGTAGCTATAAGGAATAGCAACATTTGGAAAACGTAATGCCTTTCTGTTTCTATTTTTGTCTAATTCATATTTAACAAAATCGATAATGTATAGATATGGGCAAATGCTTGCTCTGGCAGTTGAGTATGCTCGTCCACTGCGTTGCCATGCTTGATTCCCTGCTTGTAATGCGCTACAGAATTCAATAGCAAGGAGTATTTTTTCGCCGTCATCAGTTTCTTCTGTAAAAAGAACATCTGGAGTTTCGTTTAGAAAGCTTCCATTATCTCTTAATATTTGAAATATGTTGGAAGGCCATCGGTCACTTGTGTTTTTGTTAAAACCAGGGAAATATTTAAAAAATAAAATGTCAGAATCAATAGTAGTTACTTTTACAGAGGGACATGCAGGCGAGAGAAAAAAACGCTCTGCCTTTTGTATCTGGATAGATTTTGTAATAAGGTTAAAGAGACGTTCACATTCAACAATGTTATCTCCGTGTATTCTAAAGTGTTTAATCATAAGTGCCTCCTTATGTGCCAATGTATAATATATTATTATATCACACATTATGGGAAAATAGTGCTAGAATTTCGAGAGACGCCTTAGGGATGCATCACAATATTCTTTACAAATATCACATCCTAGAAATCTACGATTGAGGTTTAATGCTGCTTCACCAGTAGAGCCAACGCCCATGAAAGGATCCAATACTATTTCGTTTGGATTAGAAGCTATTCTAATCAAATGTTCAATGAGTACAAGAGGCTTTTGTGTTGGGTGATTTGGAGAAGATATTTTTTCGGGATATCGACAAGAAGGGGATTCAAAGAAATTATGCATTTCTTTCTGACCTAAGAAATTCCAAGTGTGATGCTTATTCCAGAGACAGACTACTAATTCGCAACTGTTTAGAAAACTATTTTTATATGCACTTTCTGTTGGTGTGGTTTTGTGCCATACAAATATTTGAAAAGTTTTGAATTCTTTGTCAAATGCTTCATGCCATTTACCAAGAAGAGAATAACTGGTAAAAATAAAAATATTACCTTTTGGCGAAATGACACGTTTGAAGTCTTTTACATAGTCTAGGGGATTTATAGATTTTTTATCCCATTCTGCAATGTCATTATTGATTGTTTTTCCGTTAGCTAGCTTAATGTTACCAGTAGAATTCAAAGCAATATTGTATGGGGGATCTGTTAAGATGAGGTCGATAGAATTGTTAGGTAGTCGAGATAGAAGACTTAGAGCATCTTCGTTGAATAGTTTATATTTATTTCTGTTTGTAGAAAACATATATCCTCCTCTTTTTATATTATTAAAAGTTATTATACAACATAAATACTTTATAGTAAATGAAGATATAAAAGAAATAAAAACTTGATTCAGAATTCGATAGAGAATAAGTGTTACAATACATATTTACTTGTTAGGTTATTTTGAATAGATGATATAATGAATAGAGATTAGATTTAAGAAATACAGATGGCTTTGATTAGCAAAAGTAGAGTTGTTTCTTATTAAATTTAGTATGTTTATATGGTTAAACGATTCAAAGAAAAGGCAATTGTTAAATATAGAGCAATTAGTTTATATTGGAATTACAAAGAAAATATATTAGAATATGATTTGATAATAACATTAGATGAGTACTTGAGCGGTATATGGGATTGTTAATTCTCATAGTATTATAATACTGTAGATGGTTATGTAATTAATAGAGGAGTGGATGTTTTAAAATATATAGCTATTAATAAATATGATGAGACAAATTCGATACATAGAAGAATAGCGGAAATATCTAAAGATAATCATGATGAGATGAGAAAAACATCAGGAAAAGCAAATGTTGTACAGCTAGAAAACGTGCTTGATGAGGAAATTCATAAGTTGTTTTCGTAAGGAGGTGTTCATGTCTAGATTAACTGACATAAAAGCAAAAATTAATGTTCTTGAGGGAGGAGCATTTCAGGAATTGTGTGATGCGTTATTGGCACGAAAGGGATATGAAGGAATTCATGCATATGGAATGCAAGCTGGAACAATGAAGACAACAAAAGGAAATCCAGATACGTACTTTAAGAGCAAGAATGGTAAATATATTTTTGTTGCATATACTACGCAAAAAGACAATTTATTTGAAAAGGCGAAAGATGATATAGAAAAATGTCTAAATCCGGAAAAGACAGGAATTCAAGAAAAAGATATTGAGGAAATAATTTTCTGTCATACATCATCAAATTTATCGGCGGGAGAAGATAAGGAACTTAAAGATATATGTGCTCAAAAAGGGATTCTATTTGATATTTATGGTATAGATAGAATTGCAGATGAAATATATCGAAAATACAAAATATTAGCCAAAGATCATTTGGGCATGTCTATTGATACAAATCAAATACTTGAACAAAGAGACTTTATTGATAGGTATGATTCAAATGAGATGATGGCGCCACTATCAACTACATTTCAATTTAGAAAAGACGAATATAAAGAGATGATGTCATTTTTACTGCAAAAAAAAGTAGTTGTTGTGGTGGGAAAAGCAGGTGTAGGAAAGACAAGATTATCTTTAGAGGTAGCCAAAGATTTTGGAAACAAATTCGGATATAAGGTGTTTTGCATTAAGAGTATGGATTTGTCAATATCAGAAGATGTTGCTGCCTATATGGAAAATGCAGGAAAGTACCTGTTCTTGATTGACGATGCCAATGAATTGGTAGGATTAAAATATGTTTTGGAATATATAAATATGGAGAATATGGGATATGATATAAAAATCATATCAACATTAAGAGATTATACGGCGACTGGAGTTGTTAATCAAATCCGCCAATATACGGAGCCACACATATTAAATGTGGTTCCTTTTACAGATGAGCAAATAAAAGAATTTTTGAATGTTAATATGGAAATTCGCAATGGAGATTATGTGGATGCTATTATACGAATTGCAGAGGGAAATCCGAGAATTGCTTATATGGCTGGTAGATTAGCAAAAGCAGAACAATCATTGTCTGCAATTAATGATGCAACGCAGTTATATGAAAGCTATTATACTAAGTTTTTGGTAAGTTCAGCAATTACTACAGATAGGGATTTGTGCTTAACGGCAAGTGTTATTTCATTACTGCATACAATCAATCTATCAGATATAAAGCCTCTTGAGAGTTTGCTGGATAAATTGAATATGAATCGAGAATTGTTTTTGAAAATGATATATCGTTTATGCGAGGATGAATTTGTTGAGATTAAGCTTGATAAAGTTGCAACAATATCTGATCAATGTCTGCGAAATTATATGTTATATTACGCATATTGTAAAAAACGGATTGTGCCATATTCAGAATTATTAGAGATAGGCTTTAGAAGTTTTAGAAATGGAATCGTAAAAGCTACAAGTATTTTGTGGAACATTTTTAGTTCGTCGGAAGTTCATGATTATTTGTCTTCAGAGATAGAGAAAGTGTGGGATATATATAAAGAAGAAGGTGGAGAAATATTTTATGAATTTGTTAAATACTTTCACGACTTTAGACCTGAAGAAGTTTTGTTGATTGTAAAGGATAGAATAGAGGCGGTCGATGCAGATATAATCAACATTGATGAAATAGATTTTTCAAAGGATAAATATCATACAGAAGATGTAATAATAGAAATGCTTTCCGGTTATTGCAATCGTACTCTTTTGCCAGAGGCGGTTGAGCTAATGTGTGAATATGTAGAAAAGAAGCAATCAGCGATTGATACGGTTATGCAGTGTATAAAAACAAATTACAGCATTGATAAAAATGCTTATAGGTACGATTATTTTACAGTAAATATGATTGTAGAAGGAGTAAAGAAAAAAAGGAATAGTCTTATTATTACAAAACTCTTTATGGAAATTTCCAATCATTTTTTACAGGTGTTGTACCGACCGGCAGAATCGGGCAGAGGAAAGACAATAACGATGTATACTATACCTATTATATTAACCGAAGGGTGTAAGAAGTATCGTGGTAGCATTTGGAAAGAACTAATTTTGCTTAGCGAAGAGGCATATTGGGAAAAAGATATTAGAAATATTTTGGAGAAATATGCTGAGGGCTGGTATGATGAAGTAGAAAAAGATGTATTCGAATTTGATAAAGAATATGTAGTGAAGTTGGTTGATAAACTGTGGAAAATAAATAAGATAAGATATTGTGTTTTATGCAAAAAATTAAAAAAGAAATGGAATCATTATGGTATTGATTCCGCAGATGAGTTCAATGTAGTTTTTGAATGTGAAGAGTGGAAGATATATAATGTATTTTCGGACAAGCGCTGGGAGACGGAATTGTCTTATGAAGAAGCAGAAGAACAGCGGGAATTTGAAATTAGAATGTATGCTAGGTCTTTGACAGAAGAGGATATAACCAATCTTGTAGATAAAGTCAATCAAATCACATTTGAATTAGAACGAGAGAAATATGAAATAGTCCATGGTTTGGAAATCATTGTAGATGAACTATCAAGTGATAAAGACAAATTGCGTCATTTTGCAAAAGTGTTTGTTGAAAAAGGCGATGGTATTGAGTTACATCCTTATTCACTTATAAAGAATTTAATAGCACAATATGGTAGCGAATATGTTTACAACCTTATATGGAACAAGGAATTTGTTCAAAAAAACAGATGGCAATTTGAACTTTTTGAAATATTGCCAAAAGAAGAAATTAATTCTTCGTGGTTAGAAAGGTTGATTAAGTTTTTTCAGGATGATGGAGATAAAGATATTAAATCATCCCCATATAGGGAGCTAAGATTTTTAGATAACTTTATTGAATTTGAACCGAAAATATATTGTATAGTCACTAGAATTATTTTAAAAAAGCAAGAGTATAGTAATTTCATGGTACGAATGTATTTTGAATGGTTGTTCAATGACCATGTGTGGAAACCGGAAGAGTTAATGTGTAAATTTTCCGATGATATTGAATTATTGAAGGAAGTATATTTATGTACAATAAGATTAGATTCGCACACAGATTATGATGGTGAATTTATTAAGTATTTTATAAGCGTTGATAATTCTTGGGTTCAGTTATATGCAGAGTATATTATTGAAAATGAAGATAGGTCATATTTGTATGAACATGATAGAATTATGGCATGCTGGGAATTGGATAACTATATAAATATATTTGATGACTTGTTTGATTTTGTTGTAGAAAAGAGTGAATATTATAGGTGGAGAGCCAAAGAAGAATTTAAAAATTTGCTTGTACATGAGCAGGGAAAAGATTTAAGAAATGAAAGAAAAGAAGAATGGGTATTACAAACCGTAGAGAGATATAATGAGGATAACAAGAAAATGATAGCTTTGTTTGAGGCATTGTCGGAATTGGGTACAGGTATCCGTGAAAAGGCTATAGCAAAGTTTGTTCAGTATAATAAAGATTATGAAATCTTTACTAAGTTATCGTTAGAACCTAATCATTGGGGCGGAACCGGAAGCATGGTGCCTTGTATGCAAGGACGAGTCAAATTTTATGAGTCTCTGTTGTCTTATTTTACTGGTGTTGATTTACTTAAACATAAACAGTATATACAAGAGAATATACGAAGATGGAAGAAAAGGATTGAGCAACAGGAGATACAAGAGTTAATGGAGTCATTGTATATTTAAAAATATATTCTACTATAAGGTATGAATGCTAATTCTTACGTTTTTGAAACAGAAAACAAACACCAATATCATGCAAATTAAAATCAAGAGATTAGCAAATTAGTTATGAAAGCTTATTAGGAAAGAAGGTGTAACACTAATGACTGAAGAAGAATTTAAGGAAATATTAGATAAAGAGGAAACTGATACAGTTGAATTTAAGTCTTGGATAAATACAAGAAATATGAAAGAAATTATTTCCCTTGCAGTTGATGAATTAATTGCATTTGCAAATACTAAGGGTGGAACAGTTTATTTTGGAGTAGAAGATAAGCCTATTGAAGTTACTGGCTGTGATAGGAATTATGATGGTCAGCGTATTATTGAGGGGATTTATGATAGAACTGTGCCACCATTATTTACGGAAATATCAGACTTCGAGTATCAAGGAAAACTCGTTATTGCAATATCAGTTAAAGCTGATGGAAAGACATATACCACTACAGATGGCAGATGTCTGAAGAGATTAGGTAGAAATTCAAAACCTGCATATCCGGATGAGTTGAGCAATGTTTATTCTTCTGTACAGAATCCGGATTTTTCAGGCAGAATTATAGGCGAAAGTACTCTGGATGACATAAATAAGTTAGAAGTGTACAGTCTGAAGGAAAAGCTAAGAGTCAGGGATTCTAAATCCACATTACCGGATTTGGATGATATAGATTTTTTGAGAGACTTACAGCTTATAAAATATGATGGAGATGTAGAACGACTGACTATTGCAGGTCTGCTCTTTGTGGGAAAGGAAACCTCAATTCAAAGATTGCTACCGCAGGCGGAAGTCATATATTTGCATTATTCAGCTGACAATTTAGAAGAATACGATGCAAGACTTGATTTGAAGTTGCCATTAATAAGTGTCATTGACAAGTTGACCGAGAGAGTACAAGCATACAGTAAGATAGAGAACATTCAGGTAGGATTATTCAGACTTGAGGTGGAAGATTTCCCAGAGAGAGTATTTCAGGAAGCACTTCTCAATGCGTTGTCTCATAGAGACTATCAGAGCAATGCAGCAGTTTATGTAAAACAATATCCGGATAGAATAGTTATTGAAAATCCAGGCGGATTCCTTGATGGAATTACAGAGGACAATATCATAACGCATCCATCTATACCAAGGAATAAACTGATAGCAGAGACACTGCAAAATTTGAAATATGTTCAGAGAACAGGTCAGGGAGTAGATATCATCTTTAAGGACATGGTTTCAATGGGGAAGCCTTATCCAAGATACAGATCGTTTAATGATGCAGTTTCTTTGACAATATTCAGTGCAATAGATAACACAGAATTTGTTAAGTTTATTACCGAAGTACAGGATAAAAATAGTAAAATTATGCCTTTGGCTGAAATGATGATATTAAGAGACTTAATGGACAACAGGAAAGAGCAGTTGTCAGAATTATCAAGAAAAGTCCAAAAATCGTTGGATGAAACAAAAAAGTCATGCAATGAGCTGGTTAACAGTGGGTTGATAGAGATTGTTGGCAAGGAATATATGCTTACAGCTAAGGTATATGAGGCATTAAAATCAGACGTGGAATATACAAGGGATAAAACAGTCCAGTATATCAAGGCTAAAAATATGATTTTAGAATATCTGCAGACAAATGATCAGATAACATCTGCTAAGATACAGGAGATGTGCGGATTTACTAAGCAGCAGGCGAGAAGTATCATAGATAAAATGAGGAGTGAAGATCTGATTACTTTAGCAGGTAAAGGACCTGCAGCCAGGTACGTTATACATAAATAATTGAGTGAAAATTGAGTTTTGTTTTATAAAAAACTCAATTTCCACTCAATTGAAATGAAATGTTATGTAGGATGGCATGGCAGTTGAGAATAGGTGATATATTCGGACAGGTAAATGTTTAAGAATAGTTAAAATGCTCAAAGTCAAAGATTACAAACGTTATGAAGGCAATGAAGATGGCGAAGATAATTAAGAAAGTATCAGGTGCCGGATTTGATAAATACCAATTTATAGCGTTATAACAAAGGTTAAATGTATAGATGAAGAAGGTAGTGAAAGCAAATTATGGACAATATATTGCAAATTGATAAGCAAATTTTAAATACTGACAAAGTAATATGTAGACATATAAGTAATTTGAGTAATTCCACAAGAGGTGAAATATCACAAGATATATTACCGCAGTTGAGACATTTTGTCGAACATATTATGTTGAAAATATATGCTAATGGTAATGATATTGAAGATACACAGGATAATGTAAAACAAGCTGTCAAATATGCGAAAAGTCAAGATTATTTACGGCATATATCTCGATTTCATCATTTTTTGCAGGTGTCTGTCTCACATAGGACTTTGGAGGAAGAGAATTCAGAGCGATTAATGTTGAAGTATTACGAATATCTTCTCAGGATAAGAATATTATTGCATGAAAAATATTCTCTTGATGTTTTGGCTAACCTAGAACAATTTCCAATTGAAACAGATGAAAGTCTGAATGAATATTATCTTAAGATTGCTCAAAAGGTCGATGGTTATAATCAATCATCAAGAACGGACTTTAAATATGATCGCTTTTATATTCAAAATATAAAGCCATTCTTCCTCAATAATAAAATATACTATGAAGTGGCATTTATTCCGGCAAATGATAAAGCAAGTAAAACAGATAGGATAATTGCCTTTACAGATAGAGAAATAACAGACTTTTATGCAGTAAAATTAGCGATAGAGGACGACTATATAGAAATATTTGATAAATATATGCCTATAAGAATTATTTTAGATTGGGAAGTAAGTATTCGTCCGTGTGAATTTAAAAATTTTAGTAAGATAATTAATAATCAGCCAAAATCTATTGGAAAAGCAGAGGAGAGGGAACTTGTTAAGTATCTGAAAGAGTCGGGAAGAAGTTTGGCAGAGGTAGTTGTTTATTCAGATGAAAAATATAGTGACGTACGCAAACGGATTGTTCCAAATAGAGAAGGGTATCATTTTTTTGATTTACTAGATTATTGTAGAGAACTTGTTAAGGAGAAAGGGGCAGGGTGCAATGTTTTAAGATATTTGTTGCATCATATGAACAATCGAGTTATTAAAGAACAATATCACGAGAGTTATAAAAAGAATTATTATACTGGTAGATGGGAATATTTGGGTGTTAATAATTGGCTTTCAAATTTATATTTAGCGAATGAGAGCTTACCTTTTGATACAATGCCGTTTTGCTCTGGCTTGAAAAAACATGTGCCGAGCCTGCCGGATTTGCTAATAGCTTTAGACGCAGTTGGACGTGAACATGAATTTATGGCAAGAATTATAAAAAATAATACTGAACAAAAGGGTATGCTATACACGCAGTTGGAACAGAGCGGAGAAAAGTACAAGCTTGGTAATTTTGAAGATGTTGAAACTTTAAAAAATTTATATAACAAGAAATTACCGAAGACCAAGAAACAGCAAGCACGCAAGTTAATTATTGATAAAGGTTATATATTTATTGAGGGATATAGAGATGATACAATATCTATAATTAAATCAATTCAAGGGTTGGCTAAAAATGGTGTAGATAATTATTCAAATACTGCGAAACATTGGATTGAAAATAATGATTATAATATATCAGAAGAAAAGAAAAAAGCTTTGGAGACAATGTTTGCTAAATCACATGTGTCGGTAATATATGGAGCTGCTGGAACAGGTAAGACAACATTCGTTAATTATATTTCCAGCTTTTTTAAAGAGTATTCGAAATTGTATCTGGCATATACAAATCCTGCGGTAAATAATCTGAAGAGAAAAGTTATAGCAACTTCAGATTGTGAATTTATGACAATTTCGAAGTTTAATAATAAGTACAATGACGAAATAAAAAGAAAGTATGATATTATATTTATTGATGAGTGTAGCACAGTTAGCAATAAGGAAATGAAAGAATTCTTGGAACTTGCTGATTTTAAATTACTTGTATTGGTAGGAGATACATATCAGATAGAATCCATAGAATTTGGAAATTGGTTTGATGCATTAAGGGGATTTCTTCCAGAGCCTGCAATATGCGAATTGGTAAAACCTTATAGAAGTAATAGTAAGCAGTTGCAAGCTTTGTGGGATAATGTTCGCAAGATGGAAGACGATATTTTGGATCGACTGCAAGCAGGAGGTTATTCAGCTAACCTCGCTCCGTCAATTTTAAATCCAGCATCAGAAAATGAGATTATTTTATGCTTGAATTATGGCGGCTTATATGGAATAAATAACATAAATCATTTTATGCAAGAAAATAACAATGGCAAGGAGGTAAGGAGAGGGATACAGAGATATAAAGTAGGAGATCCAATTTTGTTTAACGATTCAGCAGATGCATTTTTTGTGAAAAATAAAGAACAAGTACCTGTTATTCATAATAATATGAAAGGAAAAATAGTGGATTTTAGGCTTGTAGAGGCAGGAAAAGTAACTGAACGAGTTCAATTCGATATAGAAATTGAAAAACCGTTGATGAATTTAGAAACTGAAGACATGGATTTTCAAGTGATTGGTGTATCGGATAAAGGAAATTCTATTATTAGATTTGATGTTTATAAAAATAAAAGTTCAGATGAAGATGATGATAATGTATCAAAGAATATGGTGCCATTTCAAATAGCATATGCTGTATCTATTCATAAAGCTCAAGGTTTAGAGTATGATTCAGTAAAAATAATTATAACAGATGATATTGATGAGTTAATAACACATAGCATATTTTATACAGCTATAACAAGAGCGAGAGAAAGTTTAAAAATATATTGGACCCAATCAGTTGAAAAGAAAGTTTTGGACAGAATAGAACCTAGAAATAATCATCAGGATATATCGCTATTGAAACAAGAAATACTGAAAAAGTAATACATATGAATGCATACCTTGAATTGGCAGAATGCTGTTTGTCTTTTGTGATAAGATTAAAAATATATTGAAAATCTTTTTTGTCGGAAGCATAATAGCAGTAGGCGCACTAATACTTGAAATTTTGAAAACAGAAAATAATAAAGAAAAATAGACGAAAAGACGCTGTTTCTGAAAGCAAAAAAGATATTAAACAACAGGAAATAACTTAACTTGTAGTGAGGCTTAGTAAAAACACGGAAAGTCTTTCGAGTTTCTTTCGAGTGATTTTTAGAAAAACTCGAAAGAAAACTCGAAGCACAATTTAAGCCACAGAGAGGCTGTGTAAGATTAATTAAATTCATTCATAGCATCTACATATCCTTGCAAGCCATCTGCTTTGAGAGCAAGTTCTGCATACAGCAGAGGAGCATCTTGAGCAAGCCTGTAAAGATATACAATATCATCAGGATTATCAAGAATGACAGATGAATTACACTTCTGGCAATTGATTATGAATGGTTTACTGTCATTTGCATATACAATAATGGAATCTGTATCAGGTTCATACATACCAAACAGATAAATAAGGTTATTGTTCATTGTGAGTACCACCTTCCCAGAGATACTTAGCACCATCAAGTAAGTCAATGATGGCAGAAAGCATATTATTATAGCTGGTCTGCAGCTCTGCGATTTCATTGCTGGTAGGTAGATTATCGGAATTATGATCCTGATAATATCCAACAAATGCTTTCTGCATTTCAAGTAATTGAAGATACAAAGCGTTGACAGTCTGTACAAGCGGATAGATAGTTTCTTTCTTACCTACAACGCAGATTCGGTTATATATGCAGGAACGGACAAAGTAATCTTTCTTCATCATTCCACTGGCAAGAATGCGAGCCTCGATTTGTTTACGTTCAGCATCAGAAACTCTAAAACTTATAGTTGGGTGTTTGTGTTGGTTACTCATGGTAATGCTCCTTTCGTTTTGAATGGCAGTAGAGTGATGATTTTAAATCACTCGCAAGCCACAGTTGATTATTCATAATAAGTAGTAAAAATGTAGATTATATCAAGTCTTCAGATAGATTTTTATCTGAAATTGTGCTACTAATTTGCTACTAAAAAGTTTCAAAACGATGTGAAAAGCGTGATATTTGGCGAAGCAGATATGCTTGAAATGTAGGAAATATCAGCATTTGTTGGATGACGATAAAATATAGGGGAAGAGTTTGAATAACGGACAAAAATGCCGAAAGCCTGTATTTATGCGGGTTTCCGGCATTTATTTTGTCAAATGGCTCTGGTTTGGCTCTATTTGTGGAGAGAGTAATAGCAAGATTAAGGAGAAATTATGAAAAAGATAATCATATTAAGAGGTAACTCTGGAAGTGGAAAAACAACAGTAGCTAGAGCGTTGCAAAAGAAATTTGGATACAATACAATGATGATTTCACAAGATGAGATTAGGAGAAATATCTTGTGGGTTAAAGATGGCGTTGATACTAAGGCATTACCACTTATGATAGAACTTATGAAATATGGGTATGAGCATTGTGATATGGTTATTTTAGAGGGCATCATGTATGATGAGTGGTATAGTCCTTTGTTCAAAACGGCAAATGAATTGTATGGAATGGATATATATGCGTACTATTTTGATATACCATTTGAAGAGACGGTCAGGCGGCATAATACACGAGATAAAAAACAGGAATTTGGTAAAGAAGATATGCGTAGATGGTGGAGAGAAAAGGATTTTTCATCAGTTTTTAATGAAAAAATTATTACATCTGACATTGATGCAGACAGTATTGTTGAAATGATATATATGGATTCAGCAAATGAAGGATAAGGGTATTACGTATGGCAAGAACAGAAAAAGTGATAATGACAAATATGTGTATGGTGTTTAGTGAAAATAGGGTACTTGTCCAAGATAAGACTGATGACGATTACTCTGGAATAACATTTCCGGGAGGACATGTGGAAAGAGGAGAATCATTTACAGATGCTGTGATACGCGAAGTGTGGGAAGAAACTGGATTGAAAATTTCAGAACCAAAACTTTGTGGGATAAAAGATTGGATGAAGGATGAAGAAACAAGATATATAGTGTTATTATATAAGACAGATAAGTTTGAAGGAATAGTTACTTCGTCTGAAGAAGGGGATGTATTCTGGCTGACATTAGATGAAATGAAGCAGAGAAAACTTGCTTATGGAATGGATAAGATGTTGGAAGTATTTTTAAATGACAATATTAGTGAATATTTCTTTTTTGAAGAAAATGGAAAATGGATAGAAGAGTTGAAATAGTTTAAATAAATGCAAAGGAGTTTGAAGTGGATATTTTATTTAAGAATGATGATTTTGTATTTTCATACAGAGTTGGTGGCATATTGATACGCAATGGAAAAATTTTATTACAGCGTCCTAAGAATGATGATTATTCCATTATAGGTGGACATGTAGCAGCAATGGAAACAAGTATAGAAACTTTGAAGCGGGAATTTGAAGAAGAACTTCACACTAAAATAGAGGTAGATAATCTGCTGGCGATTGGTGAAATATATTTTCCATGGGGTAAAAGACCATGTCATCAGATATGTTTATATTATAATGTACATCTCGTTAATTATGATATTCCTTTAGATGGAGTATTTCATGGTTATGATGGTCTGGATGACAAAAGGATTGATTTAGATTTTTGCTGGGTTCCACTTGAGGATTTAAAGAATGATGTAAAGGTATATCCGCAGGAGTTGGTACCTTATATTCTTGAACCAAAGAAGGAAATTGTACATTTTGTTTCAAAGCAAATTTAGAAGATGAGATTATAGGTGTCGATGGAGAGGAAATATGTTAGAAGTTAAATTTTATGATACAGTAGATGATTCATTACTGAAGTTTGCAGTAATAATTTCAAAGAGCAACGGCAAGTGGGTGTTTTGCAAGCACAAAGAAAGAGATACCTATGAAGTGCCGGGAGGGCATCGAGAAGCAGGCGAGAATATTCTTGAAGCCGCTAAAAGGGAGCTCCAGGAAGAAACAGGAGCAGTAAAATATGAGATAAAGCCAATCTGTGTATATTCAGTGATAGGCAAGACAAGAGTAAATGATACAGGCGAGGAAACCTTTGGAAAGCTTTATTTTGCGGAGATAACTGAATTCGCTAAAGAATTACATAGTGAAATGGAAAAGGTTATATTAATGGATGAGTTTCCTGAGAATTGGACATATCCGTTGATTCAGCCTAAATTGATTGAAAAATATAAGCAGATAGAAAAGCAGTCTTACAGTCAGATATAGCTGGTAGCAAAACAGACTATAGAATACATAAAGAATATTAGTTAGCACCTTCAAAAGTTGGGCAACTGTTATTCGCAGCATCTTTAAGGCTATTGGGAAAAGAATATCCTGTCCTTATAGAGCAAATACCAAAAGGATTATGTGCAGGTAAGTCATGGGAGTCTATAGTGGATGAAAAACATCTTGATAGCTGTATATCATATATTAGAAGACATCAACCTGATAATACAAAGTTACAATTAGCTTGATTGTATATTTGCTTTATAGGTGTTGATATATTGCATAGTTCATGTCTAATCAGCATAAAATTATAATAGAAAGTCCTATTGACTTTCTGCTTTGTTCTTGCTAGTATGTAAGTACAAAGAAAGTTTACCACTGACCGATATGTAATATATAAATGGTCGGGTTGAAAGTTTACCGCTGACCGATATGCGGTATATAAATGGTTGGGTCGAAAGTTTAGTCCTTCGCCGTAAGGCGGGGGACTTTTTCTATATGGAGAAAATTACATGAAGAAAACAGGATTTTATATAATTAAAGATAAGTTTTTTGAAGATATGCCAGATCCATATCTTAAGGGGAATAAGGCGGGGAACCGACCTCATTATTATTGCTTTGAAGACACAAATACAGGGGTATATTGGATGATACCATTATCAAGTCGTATTGATAAATATAAAGGAATTGTAGAAAAAAAGCTAAGGCAGGTAAGCCATGCGATATTATACATATTGTAAAACTGGACGATAGCCGAGAAAGTGCATTTCTGATACAGGATATGTTTTCAATAACAGAGGAATATATAGAACGAGAGTATACCATAGGCGGTAATCACCTCATGCTTACTAGTGAGCATACGGCAAATGAAATTGAGTAGAAAGCAAGAAAAGTCATGGGGATGCTAAAGAGAGGGGTTAAATTTACACCGACACAGCCAGATGTTATGGCAATTTTGAAAAAACTGAAAGAACGCATAGCGGGAAGACATGCTGATGACAGCTTATAAAATAAAAATGCCTGTCCTGTCTGATCCACAGGATAGGCGGTGTCCTTAAGGACATTCATTAACCTAAACTCGGAGCATCCACCTTTGGAGTGGGTGCTTTCTGTTTAATTAGATATTATCATCTTATGTCTGATAATTCAAGAGGTTTCACTAATTTGGATAATTTTTTACAGTAAGGCGGTCAGTGCCTTTTTTGACAACCATATTGTCATCAAGCAGGTGCTGCTTGATTTCTTCGATATTTTCATTGATATGCTGCAAACTGTCAGCATACTCTTCTTCTGAATATTCATCTTTAGCATTTAGCATATTTTCACGAATTTCCAAAGCTTTCATATAGGTACAGAGTTTTTTATTGATGAGTTTGTTCTTAAAGGACAGCTTAACAGTAGCAGGTTTGAAATTGCCCTCATCGTCCTTATCTGCCTCAAATTTCATATCAATCTGATCATTCAGTTTAAACAGTAATGATAATACATCAGAAACTGTTTCTATATCAAAATCCATGAAAATATTAATGCTGATGCCTAGTGCATTGGCAATCTTTAAAAGCTGATCAGGCTTTGGATTGCGGATTCCATATTCATATTTCTTTATTGTTGCGGAATTTATGCCGGACAACTGACCAAGCGTTTTCTGTGATATTCCACGCATATTGCGAAAGTATTTAATCTTTTCTCCAGTAGTCATAGGTTGGGAGATTATGAGATTACAGCAGATGAAGTACTTGGCGGTATTGCACCAAAAGCAAATAAGCTGGAACAGGCAAAGCAAATGCTTCGTGAATTGGCAGAAACAACTAATATGGTGCAGAGTAATGAAATATTTGAAATGGCTGATGAACAGGGGATTTCAAAAAGAACATTGGAAAATGCCAAGAAAGAACAAGGCATCCAGGCAAAGAAAATCAATAACTCGTGGTATTGGGAACTGGATGCAGTAAAGCAGGGATAAGGCAAGAACGCAACATTGCAGTCTATATAGAAATTGCGGAGATAAACTTTGCAAGGTTGCAAAGCATATAGACTTTGCAGTGTTGCAGTCTTGAATGAGTTAGGAAAGGAATGGTGGATTGATATGAAAAATGTACAGATTTCAGAAGAACTTTTCGTTGCGATAATGAGATATTTTATGTTGGAGCAGGAGGAAATGTTACCGCAGATAAAGCAGGGCTTAGAAAAGAAACTGGATGCAATGGTGATGAGAGAATTATATACAAAATATAAGACCGCACCAACAGAAGAAGAAAAAGAAAAGGCACGAAAGGAATATCTGGATAGACGTGGTGTGTCGGAGAGTTTTCGATGGTAGTTTTTCTTAAACATATATAACGGCTGCGTGTCACGCTTCCGTTAGGATGGATAAGGAAAATGTGGTGTGGTTGACACAGTGGAGGCTTGTGTACACTGACTGCCGCAGGCAGAAAAGCTCCCGGCAGGGCGCAAAACCTGATTAAGAATAGCTTGCTATTCTTTTCAGGTCTGCATTTTTGATGGCGACAGCTGTCAAAAGTGCTTTTGCGTTTACTTTCGACGAAAGTAACAAAGCCTGCGCCGTATCCGGCGCTAATATGAAAGATAAAAGAAAGGGGAAGATTGTCTATGGAGAGAACGATAAGTGCAATGATCGGAAAAGGTTCTGTGAACCATAATACCAGAGCATTTACAACTAAGAATGTAGATAAAAACAGAAGTGCTGATAATGTGGAATTTTGCCAGGAAGATATTAAACAAGTTTATCATAAATTGTTTGATGAAGCACTGGAACGATATAATGCAAAACAGAAACGAAAAGATCGCATGATTGATAACTACTATGAAAAAATCAGGAGGGGTAAGCAGGAAAAGTTATTTCATGAAGTGATATTTCAGATTGGAAATAAAGATGATATGAATGCCAAAAGTGAAGATGGATTGTTGGCAAAAAGGATTTTAACGGAATTTATGGATGAGTTCCAAGCAAGAAATACGTACTTGTATGTATTCTCGGCACATTTGCATATGGATGAGGAAACACCGCATCTGCACATTGATTTTGTACCATATATTACAGGTAGTAAGCGAGGACTTGATACAAGGGTATCATTAAAATCTGCATTGGCGGAAGAAGGCTTCACTGGTGGTACCAGAGGTGCTACCGAATTAAATCAGTGGATTGCATCAGAAAAGCAGGAACTTGCTACAGTCATGGAACGATATGGTGTGGAATGGCTGCAAAAGGGTACGCATGAGAAACATTTGTCGGTGCTTGAATTTGAAAAGAAAGGGCGGGCAAGGGAAGTAGCTGAATTGGATAGCCAGAAGCGGGAAATATCTTCGGTGGTTGCACAGCTTGGAGAAGAGGTTTCTGTAAAGAAACAGGAATTGCAGAATGTTACTATCGAAAAAGAACTGGCTGAGGAAGCTACACAGAAGGCAAATGAAGAGAGAACTACAGCACAACAGGAGAAGGAAGCATTGCTTGCAGATAATTAGGATTTGAGAATGGAAAACTCAAGGCTTGAAAGCCGCAAGGACAGACTTCGCATGGAAAATCATGATTTAAAGCAGAAACAGCTACAGTTGCAGACAGATAATGAAGAACTGGAACAAAGGCATGAAGATTTACAATATATGAATAGTAAATTGGAGAATGTGAATGATCAGTTGTCCGCTGATAATTATTCTCTGGAGCAAAGGAATGATGCGTTGCAATTGGATAATCACGCATTAAGACAGAAATACAATGATTTGCAACAGAATAATGTTCAACTTGAAAAGCAACAGAATGAGCTTAAGAGCCATATAGAGCAGATGGTGCAGTCGGAGCAGTTATTACAGCGTGATGTAAGAAAGTATGATGAAGCACTGGAGTGGCAATTGCCGGAACCGGGAGCATTTGCAAGTGCTAAGTCATTTCGGGATAAGGTGGTTATGCCATTTGTGAATAAGCTGAAGTCGTTGATAAAGAATCTGACAATCCAGTGTGTAAGGCTAAAAGAGGAAGTGTTACAGCTTCGGAAGGAAAAGAAGAGATTGTCAGATGATGTGGAGTTTTACAAGGGCAAGATTAAGGATATGAGTGATAGGACAGAGCTGTTGCAGGAAAAGGCTGATGATCTGGAGCGTGTGAAGAGATATGCCGGTGCAGAGCAGATTGATACGATTATTCGTAAGGTAAAGGAACAGGAGCGTACAGAGCAGCAGATAAGGCGGTATGACAGGTCTTATTGGACAAGATAATTGGAAGGATGGATTGATGAGATGAAAGATAATCGAATGGATAATATCGTGGAATGTGCTTATAACATGGATAACGGCTATGTTGAGGTGTGGTTTACAGATGGAAATATGTTGCGGATAAAGTGCGAAGAAGTGGAGGCTGCTCTGAGGACAACGGAGCAGTCACTGGAGAAGCTGCATAGGTTGTTGGATAACAAGCCAATAGAGTATGTGGTAATGGCTTTGTCTGGGGAGATGCAGGCATATTGTGATATTGAGGATGATATGGTTAAGGGAATGTTTGGGACGATTGTGCAGGGGTATCTGAAAAATGGGTATAACCGGGCTACGGCGGAGATGATGGCAAGGGAGTTTTTTAGGTATGAGAGTTGAGATAATAGTAAATTATATTAAATTGATATCGTAACAGAGCGGTATTATGTTGGAAAACAGATTATTCTATGGTAAACTAATAACAATCAGAAAGCAAGGAAATAAATTTAATTAATAAATGACAAAGGAGAAGAGGGTATGATTATATTTTCTACAAAGTTTTATGTGAATAAAGAATTAACAACGGAAAAATTTATTGAATTGGCATTTGAGTGGGTTAATGGTAGTCCACATTATGGATTTAATTCAATATGTTGGAATGGTGAACCACTATATGAAATAGAGACGGAAAAGCAGAAATTATCTATTGTTCAATCTATTGATAAAAAAATATTGGCATTAAGATTGGAAAATAGAGATGATGAGAATGTTATTTGGACGAATGATTTTGTTTATGAGGAAGGCGACATAAATAACATAATATTAGTGAGATTGGCACGTGATGCAGCGGATAAGGAGAGTTATGTATCCAGAAAATTTAATCGTCCAAGATTAATGAAAACGATATTGAAGTTAGGATACGGAGCAATGGATAATGATTTGCCAATCTCAGATAAACCATTTCTTATAAAAGAGGATAATTTGGAGAAAGCAGAAAAAATTATATCTGGAAAAACAAAATATTTACTTCCAGTTGTATATGTAACAAAAAAGTTTATTGATAATAATACAATTTTGGATACAAATGAGTTGGCAAAAGATTTGGCTGGAACTGCACATGTAATGGTTGAGGACAGTACGGAATTATCTTCAAAGTTGAAAGAAAAAACAGATGGAATAAATCCATTTAATGGTGCTGTACATATTTATTATACTGATAAAGTTGGTTCAAGATTTATACCAGACGAGTTTGAAAATGGAAATTCATTTAGAGCGAAGATAGTCGATTCTTTATGTAGGAGACTGGCACAAGTTAAAGTGGAAGACAAATATACATGGGGAACTATTAGATATCAAAATTTGTTAGCTCAATATAGGCAGAATCAACAACAAAATTCAGAACTGGAAAATGCATGTGAAGAAATACTTAAAATTAAGGAAAATGAGCATGCTCAAATAGTGGAAGAGATGGAAGCAGAACTTAATGAGCTTAGAAGCAAGGTTCAGAATTATGAATATGCGTTTCAAAATAAAAGAAGAGAGCAGCATGGCAATATAGTATTTGAGTGTGATGAAACAGAGTTTTATGATGGAGAAATTAAAGATATGATTATGAGATTGCTGCAGAATGAAAAGTCGCAAATGGATACTGATCCAAACCAAGTAGGTTGGAGAAAATATCATGTATTAAAAGCACTTTTGGAGAGCAATGAGATTATTGGAAAAGGAGAAGAATTAGAACGAGAACTGAAAAATATATTAAGTCAAGTAGATAGAATTAGTCCAAAAGACAAAAAAAGATTAATTGAATTGGGATTTATTAGTCGGGAAAATAAACATAACAAATTATATTTCCATGGTGATGATAGATATATGATTACATTAGGAAAGACACCTGGAGATTCACGTGCTGCAGCCAATGCCGCATCAATTGCGATAAATACAATTGTGTGTTAAAAAATGGCTCCATTTTGGCTCTAAAAAATTTAGACGAGGTACACAAAAATGCGAAATAAGATGAATATGAAGAACAAAACGCACAAATGTGTACTGAAAAACAGCCAGATAAATCTCTCAGCCTAAGAGTTTGAATAATGTACAATGTTAAAGGGCAATATGGTTTATTGCCTTTAGGGCAAAAAAATGTATCGTCAACAATAAAATAAAAAGTATCAGAGACCATAAGATGAGTTCAAGTTGTCCTCATCTTATGGTCTCTTTTATTTCATAGTAGCCGAAAGCCTTGTAGAATCAATGTTTTATGAATTATGAGAAAGAATTTAAGCAAGAGAATCATATATTGCTTTTGATTGTTCAAGGGCAGTCACCTTTATCTATAAGAGGATAGAAGAGTTTGTCCGTGAGTGAATAAAGGGGAGTGCACTTGGACACCAGTATTCAGTAAAAATGACATGGATGCATTGAAGGATGAATCTGATGATTTACTAAAAGAAGATGGAACAGTAGCAGAAGAGAATGGGGGTGTTAAGTTGGTTGTAGATAAGCAGATTTCTGCTAATGACATGCGAGCAAGAATACTAAGATTACCGAAAACGGTTTCTAATTTGTTACAAGATGATGCACATAAAGTTAAAGTGATATTTAATAGAATGGCACCTAAAGAATTAACAATAGCGAAGAATAGAGGATACCTTGCGGGTGTAACGGATTTATATAAGGAATCTGGATTAATTGCTGAAGATGGTTCGTACAATTCGTGTAAGGCAATATGGAAATTCTCGGAGGATAAAATAGACATTATTATAAAGGAGCACTGATAGATGAGAGATTTTGATGAATGGCTTAGTAAATTTCGTGCCAGTATTTCTAGTTACGATTATTACATAGATTTTGATAAGGTAGTTAAGAATGTTGAAGAAATCAAGGTGGAATTGAATATTCTGAATACACTCATTGGTTCGAAAAATATTGAAGAGGATTTTGAAAAGATAGTGACAAAATATCCGGAAACATTACAGTGCATTCCGTTACTTCTTGCAGTACGAGGATATGAAATATATGTACAGGATGAAGATGGTGCATTTTTGTATAACTTCAAGAAGATGAATTACAGTGTGGAGCAGTATGAGATCTTCATGTGTAAGACAGGGCTGTTTGATATGATTGCAAATCATTTGGTGAACAACTTCGTAGATTATGCTTTGGTTATTGAAACAGGATTGGATTCTAATGGGCGTAAGAACGGGGGCAGTCATCAGATGGAAAACTTGGTTGAGAAATACATAGTGGCAGCAGGCTTTAAGAAGGATGTAAACTATTTCAAAGAAATGTACTTAAGGGATATTGAAAAAATGGGACATTGACTTATCAGCATTTTCTAATCAGGGTAAAGCTACTAAGAGATTCAATTTTGTAATCAAAACGGATAAGATGATTTATGGTATTGAGACAAACTTCTATAGTGGTGGTTTAAAACTCAATGAAACTGCAAGGAGTTATAAAATGCTTTCGCAGGAGGCAGATACCATAGATGGATTTACATTTGTCTGGTTTACGAATGGAATAGGTTGGAAAAGTGCGAGAGGTAATTTGATGGAAATATTAGAGGTCTTGGATACGATTTATAGTATTGATGATATGGAGAAAGGGATAATGTTAGAATTATTTTTGTGATAGAAGGGATGGACATATGAAATATTATTATGATGTAGTACTTTCTTTTGCTGGTGAAGATAGGGAATATGTGGAAGAATGTGCGGATATATTGACAGTACTTGGAATTAAGGTCTTTTATGATTCGTATGAGCAAGATGCATTATGGGGGAAAGATTTATATACTTTTCTCGCAGATATATATTCTAATAAAGCGAGATATGCAATTTTTTTGTATCGCAGCACTATGTTAAGAAATGTTGTACTAAGCATGAGTTTAAATTCATTAATGAAAGAATGTTTAATAGTGAAACGGAGTATTTGTTGCCTGTTTTTTTAGATGATACAAAGTTGTGTGGTATTCCGGAAACGCAGGGATACTTGACCAATAAAACACCTTATGAAGTAGCTGTCATGTTCGCAAAAAAGATAAATAAGGATATTGACGTAGAGTTAATGAAGGGTGAATTGCAACAGAGTCTTCCAACATACGAGATTACAGTTAGGGGGGAGAAATGTTCGGTTTTATAGTGCAGTGGAAGAATTTGATGCAGAGTATCCGCTTTCGTTTTTAATGGAATTGTATAAATTAGATATGTTGTATGATTTATTTATTTTACAAGCGATTGTGCCGAATTAAAGCTAAATAAAAGTTGCCATTGATTTTTGGGGAAAGTAAAGATATAATTAAAATGTCTATAGGTGATAACTTATTAGATATACCAGTATCTATTTCGGATGTGGAAGAATAGTATAATAGCGTTTCATTGGGTTTGGCTCGGGGTTTATTTCTGTTATTCTACATCTGAAGATAACAGAAATTTTTTATTTTAAAGGAGATGTGGTTTATGAAACAAATCAAATTAAAAGCAAAAGAATTTAAGAAAATGGCAGATCCGAATGTACCAGATGGTAAACATGTGAAATATGTTTGCTATGTACAAGCCAAGAGTATTCCTCAAGAATTGGATCAATGGATGGGCACAAATCCAAGAGAACAAAAAATGACAACAAATGTAGCAATTAAAATTAAGAATAGTTTGGCGGATAATTCTAATTTTCATGAATTGAATAGAGGGATTGTTATGTCTGCTGAAAAAGCTAAATGGGATAATCAAACTGAGGAATTGATACTATGGCTAGATGATCCAGAGGTGCACGGTAATATTGATGGCGGTCATACTCTTAGGGCTATTCTTGATGCAAAAAGTAAAAACACCTTATCTGCGGATAGATATGTATTTATGGAAATTATAGTTGGTTTAGATAGTCCGGTGGAACTTGCTGCGGCTAGGAATACATCAGTACAAGTGGATTTAAAGTCAATAGCAGAATTGGAAAACAGTTTTGAGGTAATTAAAGATGCATTTAAAGATTTGCCTTTTGCAGACAGAATACAATATAAAATGAATGAACATTACAATGATAGTAACATTTCTGAAATAGATGTGCGTGAAATTATTGCTATTATGATTATGTTTAGTCAGGAGATTTATCCGTTTAAAACATCACAAGGCGTATTATCTGAGATGCAACCAATTCAATGTTATTCGGGTAAAGAGGCTAGTTTAAGAAAGTTTTTGAAATGTAATACTGTTGATGTGAAAAAGCAAAAAACAAACAGAGAACAGATGGTACAAAAAATGACATCTGTTATTCCAGATATATTTCGTTTATGGGAAGAAGTTGAAACGACATTTGCAACAGTTTCTGGACAAGCAGGAAAACGATATGGAACAAGAAAATATTCCAAGTTCCATAATGGCGATGTGGTAGGTAAGTCTTTTTTTGAAGAAAAAGATTTGAGTTATATTGTACCAAAAGGTATTATGTATCCAATAGTAGGGGCATTTAGAGCTCTGATTTTGACAGATGAGGAAAGTGGAGAATACTATTGGAAAAAGAATCCGCTTGATGTGTGGCAAGTTATTGGACCAAAGTTGGTTACGATTTTACTTGATGAAAAGACAGAAAATCCTGATGTGCTTGCAAAGAATAGCAATTTATGGAGTAATTTATTTAAAGAAGTATATATATATGCATATATGTAGAACTACTACTGACAACAAAATGACAATATAATCCTTTGAAAATCTATGCAATAGATAGAAATTATCCAAAACTCCAGAAATTTTGCCGTTATAACCATCAAAAAACACTACAAAACAACTTTGCAAAGAGGAGTTTGAATAGTAAACAGAGCTTCATAAATGGCGTAAATAAGCCATTTATGGGGCTTTTTCTTTTGTCGTGATACCTATATGATACCCATTGAAGGTCATGTGGGGAAGAGTTGATGTAGATATTATGATTAATTATCTGGCTTTGCAGGGTGAAAGTTATCAGAACATGTTGAGGATACTTCAAAAAACGGATACTTTCATTGCAACATATTACAATAAATAATATAATAGATACAATAAATATTAATTGAATGGATGTCATCAATATGGATAAAATAAATGAATTACGATTAGGATTAGAAACTGCATACATAGATGGTTCTGTTGCTTCTGACAGTTTTTATTGTCCTCAGTTTGTATCGAATAATTATAAATCTGGTAAGAAAGTTTTATCTTCGATTGAAGATGAGCTGTTAAGATGTGATAAGTTTCAGATCAGTGTTGCATTTATTACTATGAGCGGAATCACACCATTACTTCAGACATTTAAAGATTTGGAAAAGAAAAATATTCCAGGTGAAATTCTCACAACTAATTATTTGAATTTTAGTGAGCCTAAAGCATTGGAGAAGCTTAATGGATTATCAAATATTACATTAAAAATGTATGATGTACAAGAAGCAGATGAAGGATTTCATACAAAAGGATATATTTTTAAAACAGATGAAGTATATCGTATTATCATTGGAAGTTCGAATATAACAAGTGCAGCACTTACCAGCAATCATGAGTGGAATACTAAGCTTGTATCAACGCAGCAAGGGAAGATAGCGGAGGAAATAGTTAAAGAATTCAATAGATTATGGAATTCTAGTTATGCCTTAGATTTTAATGAATTTTATGGGAATTATAAAGAACAATATGAAATTATTAAACATCAGAGAGATATTGCGAGGATTGATAATGTTGTATCGCTTGAAAAATATAAGCTAAAGCCAAACAGTATGCAGATTGGATTTATTACAAATCTTAAGAAGATTTTAGAAGAAGGAGAGGACAGGGCACTTCTTATATCGGCGACAGGAACAGGTAAAACTTATGCTTCTGCATTTGCAATGAGAGAGCTTGGATTTAAAAAAGTTTTATTTTTAGTTCATAGAGGACAGCTTGCAAGACAGACTAAGAAATCTTATGAGAAGGTGTTTGCAAAATCTGTTTCTATGGGTTTGGTTGGTGCAGGTTATCATGAATATGAAGCGGATTATGTATTTGCTACTGTTCAGACGTTAAATAGGGATGAACATTTGCTTCAATATGATAAAAATGCATTTGACTGTATTATTTTTGATGAAGCACATCATGTAACTGCTGATACATATCAGAAGATTATGAAACATTTTACGCCTAAGTTGTGGCTTGGAATGACAGCAACTCCTGATAAGCGGGATGATAATATTGCAGGTAGAAATGTTTATGAGTTGTTCAATTATAAGATTGCATATGAGATACGTTTACAACAGGCCATGGAAGAAAACTTGTTGTGCCCATTTCATTATTTTGGAATTACTGATTTGTCTGTAGTTGGAGATGTTAAAGAAAATCATCATTTTAGTATGCTTACAAGCGATGAACGTGTAAGGCATATAATCCAGCAGGCAAATTATTATGGATATAGTGGAGAAAAAGTTAAAGGTCTTATATTTTGTAGCAGTATCAAAGAAACACAGGAGTTATCACATAAATTTAATAATATAGTTAATCCAGATACAGGGAAATATTTTCGTACGATAGCGTTGAATGGTGATGCAACGGAACATGAAAGGCAGAATGCATTTGAGAGACTTGCAATGGATGAGAATGAGGAAAATATTAATAAGAAGCCGTTAGACTATATATTTTCTGTAGAAATATTGAATGAAGGTGTTGACATTGTAGAGGTTAATCAGGTTATTATGCTTAGACCGACACAATCACCTATAATATTTATACAGCAGTTGGGACGAGGACTTAGAAAGGCCGATGGAAAAGAGTATGTTGTTATTCTTGATTTTATTGGTAATTATAATAATAATTTTATGATTCCAATAGCACTGTCAGGGGATAGAACTTACAATAAAGATAATATACGTAGATACATAATGGAAGGTGGAAGGGTTATTCCAGGTGCATCTACAGTGCATTTTGATGAAATAAGTAAGAAAAGAATATTTGCATCTGTTGATAATGCTAATTTTAGTGATATTAAACTGATAAAAGAAAATTACACAAATCTTAAGAATAAATTAGGAAGAATACCACATTTACGGGATTTTGATGATTATGGAGAAATGGATGTTGCCCGTATTTTTGATAATAATAGTCTGGGTTCGTATTATAAGTTTTTAATTAAATATGAGAAGGATTATAAGCTTCGTCTTTCACAGGAAGAAGAAAAGATAGTCGAATTTATTTCCAAGAAACTGGCAAATGGTAAGAGAATTCAAGAATTACAATTACTTAAGAGAATGCTTATGTATGCAAAAGGATTGTCCAAATGTGGATTATTTTCAAGCCTTTCACAGGATATGTTGACTTATGGTAAATCAATTAGCAAGGAACAGAAGGAAAATATTATAAATGTTATGACTAATGAATTTCCGGCAGGATCTGGTAAGAAAACATATGCACAGTGTGTTTTTATAGAAAAGGAAGGCAATGATTATAAGCCAACAAAAACATTTCTTGAAATGCTATCAAATAAAGATTTTTATAATATTATTAAAGAACTTGTTGATTTTGGAATAAGTAGATATGAGAGAGATTATAAACAAAGTTATGATGTAACAGATTTTGTCCTTTATCAAAAATATACGTATGAGGACGTATGTCGTCTGCTTAATTGGGAACAGAATGAAGTTCCATTAAATATTGGTGGTTATAAATATGATAAGAAAACAAAGACATTTCCAGTATTTATTAATTATGATAAATCTGATGATATTAGTGACACAACAAAATATGAGGATCATTTTGAACAAGGATTTAGGGATCGATTGATAGCAATATCAAAATCGGGAAGGAGCCTGCAATCTGAGGATGTACAGAATTTTCTTAAGGCTAAAGAGAGAGGAATTAGAGTAGAACTTTTTGTGCGAAAGAATAAGGACGATAAGATTTCTAAGGAATTTTATTATCTTGGGCATATGACGGCTAGTGGAAATACTAAGGAATTTACAATGCCAAATACACAGAAAACAGCAGTTGAAATAGAGTGGATACTTGATGTTCCAGTACGTGAAGATATATATGAGTATATTGTAAATTCATAAATATTATGTATATGTCAAAAGTATAAAAAGTCGTTTGTGCTTGCAGAAAAAGACTTTTTTACTTAATTTATTGCATTAAATCACGATATTAAAAGAAAGAAGGAAAGTGAGATAATTAGTTTTATAATTGTCACACAAGAATTATATGAAAACAGTTAAAGTAGTTGCAGCAGTAATAAAAGAAGTTAATGATAATGGGGAGCCAATTATATTCGCAACGCAGCGCGGGTATGGAGAATTCAAGGATGGCTGGGAATTTCCAGGAGGAAAAATAGAGGCAGGAGAGACACCACAGGAAGCATTAAAACGAGAAATTATGGAAGAATTAGATACAAAAGTTAAAATTGGAAATTTAATAGATACAATTGAATATGATTATCCCAATTTTCACCTTTTAATGGATTGTTTTTGGTGTGAGATAGTAAGCGGAGAATTGAAGTTAAAGGAACATGAAAATGCAAAATGGCTGACTAAGGAGCATCTTGATGAGGTTGAATGGCTGCCGGCAGATGTTATTTTGATTGATAAGATAAGAATGGATATGTAGGAGGATTTCACTAGAGGCACTGTTCCTCTGCCAAAACTGATATGTGGGAAAGACAGAGTGCTTGAAGTGGGAAAGGAATTTCAAGTATTCAATTATGGATTCTATCGAAAACCTCAAAAAGAAATCAAAATAGGATATATATACCCAAAGAATCAAGAACAGCTTATGAAAGCGGTTGTTAATGAGATATATTCATTTGCAAAACTGGGGAAATATCAGGGAGAAAAAGACAAATACATAATATCAGGACTTCTAGATATAAAATCTGAACCAATGATTAAAGAGGAGTATGAGCTTGGTGATATAACAGACTACAAGAGAGCTGCAAACAGATTGCAGAAGATAGAAGGCATAGATATTGTAATTGCACTTATTCCAGACGAAATTGATGAAGATGGACCATATAACCCATTCAAGACCATATGGGCAAAGGCAAATATTCCATCACAGATGATTAGTATGAAGACCGCAGAATTATTTGCAAGAGGTAAAGCAGAAGGTAATAAGTCTAAGTATTATCTTCACAACATTATACTTGGTATACTTGGTAAGACAGGCGGAATTCCTTGGGTTGTAAAGAACATGCCGGGAAATGTTGATTGTTTTGTTGGACTTGATGTTGCTACTGTTACAAAAGGTATTCATTATCCCGCCTGCTCAGTAGTATTTGATAAGTATGGGCGTTTGCTTGGATTCTATAAGCCGACAACACCTCAGCAAGGTGAGAAGATTACAACGAGGATACTTCAGGATATATTTGACCAGGTAATATTTTCTTATGAAGATAGGTTTGGAGAGTCACCAAAGAATGTGGTTATTCATAGAGATGGATTTAGCAATGAAAATGATGAGTGGTATAAGAATTATTTTGGAGCTAAGGGAATTGAATATAGCATAATTGAGGTTAGAAAGAATATTAGTTCAAAACTGATACTCATACGGGATGGCAACATAGAGAATCCAACAATGGGATATTGCGTGTATAACAACAGTAAGGGATATCTTGTGACAACAGATATGAAAAACAAAAAAGGTTCACCTAATCCGATACTGGTAGAGAAAAAATGCGGAAATATATCTATTGCAAACATATTGACACAGATACTTTATCTTTCACAACTACATGTTGGTTCTACTCATAAAATGAGGTTGCCAATTACTACCGGATATGCAGATAAAATCTGCAAGAATAGGGATTTTGTACCTGAAGGAAAGATGGATGACAGGCTGTTCTTTTTGTAAGTTTGAGTAGTAAATATGTCAAAGGGCAATCGTAACTTTCATTCGAAACAGATTGGATATGAGCTTGCTTGTGGTTTACAAATTGGCAAACAGACAGTTAATGCAATATACGATTGGGACAATTATAGTACATATTATCATAAAGATTTACTTGGTGCGAATAACAATATAATCATTTCAAGTTCTGTAATCAGTGGCTCTAAAGTCTATGAGCTGATTAATCTTCTAAAAGAAAAACAGATGTCAGGAGTTCAGATTACAATAGTAACATGGTCACCTGATTCCTATAGATTTGGAGATGCAGCATATTGGATGCAGTTACATGAAGACATGCGTCAAGTAGGTTTTTATATTAAAACAGTAGAAGAATCATGTGAACGATTTGCTGTTATTGATTAGGAAGTTGTCTGGTATGGTAATATCAATCTTCTAGCGAAGACAAAGGTGGATGATAGTATTATGAGAGTCCTGAGTAAAGAGATAGCCAGTGAATTGATGGAAATTACATTTGGAGATAATGGTTGAGCTGAATAGGACTAAAACATATGGATTCCATAAGATGTAAGAGTAACATTCATGAGAATATAGAAAGGAACACTTTTATGAGCAAAGAATTACAGATAAGAAATAGCACTGTTGATTTCTTGGTTTTCACTCGAGATGCAGGAGAAGACGGAATAGAAGTCAGGGTTCAGAATGGCGATGTATGGCTTACGCAGAAAGCAATTTCGCAGCTTTTTGATGTAGATAGAAGTGTGGTTACAAAACATCTGAGCAATATTTTTAAAGAGGGCGAATTAGATGAAAGTTCAACTTGTGCAAATTTTGCACAAGTTGCTGATAATGGAAAAACATACAACTACAAATTTTATTCATTAGCTGCAATTATTGCTGTGGGCTATCGCATTAATTCAGAGCTGGCAATGCAGTTTAGAACATGGGCAACCAAAGTGTTAGATACATTTACAAAGCAGGGTTATGTTCTTGATAAAAGCAGATTGATTAATGGACAGATTTTCGACGAAGATTATTTTGAGCATCTTATTGCTGAGATTCAGGAAATCAGAGCAAGTGAGAGAAGATTTTACCAGAAAATCACAGACATATATGCAACAGCAGTTGATTATGATAAGAATTCACAGGTGACAAGAGCGTTTTATATAACGACTTTGATAAATTGATGAATGATATGGAGAATGATGGGACTATTTGTGGGGGAGTAATGGAGTTATCAGTTTTGAAAAGGTAAATAAAAAAGAAAGAAGGTACAAGCTATGTTGCCAACAAGAGAAGAAGCACTGAAGTTAATTCGTGATGGGTTATTATTTAATCCGGGACCTTGGGGAAAACATTGTTTAACAGCAGCACACTGTGCAGAAAAAATAGCAAGTGCATGTGGTGATATGGATGCTGAGAAAGCATATATATTAGGTTTACTACATGATATAGGAAGAAAATTTGGTGTAAGACATCTTGGACATGTTTATGATGGATACGTATATATGAAATCATTGGGATATGATGAAGTAGCAAAGATATGTTTAACCCATTCTTTTAATAATCATACGATAGATGAATACATCGGAAAATTTGATGTTACAGATGAAGAATTGACAATTATAAAAACTGAATTAGCAAAGACCATATATGATGAATATGACCGGTTAATTCAATTGTGCGATTGCTTGGCAGGAGCGGAAGGAGTTCTTGATATAGAAAATAGGATGAATGACGTAAAGAAAAGGTATGGCTTTTATCCGCAGGACAAGTGGAATTCCAATATGAATTTGAAGCAATATTTTGAGGGGAAAATGAATAAAGACATTTACCTTATATGTGAGAAAGATACATTTGCACCAGGAGATTTATGATCTTATAAATATATTTTTACTACAAGTTTTATGAACAGGTTGGAGGTGGTTAAGTGGATATTTTATTTAAAAATGATGATTTTGTATTTTCATACAGAGTTGGCGGTATATTGAAACATAATGGTAAAATCTTGTTACAGCGTCCGAAGAATGATGATTATGCCATTATTGGCGGACATGTTGCGGCTATGGAGACAAGTATGGAAACTCTTAAAAGGGAATTTGAAGAAGAACTTCATGCTAAAATAGAGGTAGATAATCTGTTAGCAATCGGAGAAATTTATTTTCCATGGGGAAAAAGACCTTGTCATCAGATATGCTTATATTATAATGTACATTTGTTGGATGATAATATTCCATTAGATGGTGTGTTTCATGGATATGATGAGCTGGATAATGAAAGAATTGATTTGGATTTCTGTTGGGTTTCACTAGAAGATTTAAAGAAGGGTACTAAGGTATATCCTTTAGATTTGATACCATATATCCTTGAGTCAGGGAAAGAAATTGTACATTTTGTTTCAAAGCAGATTTGATTTATGAAAGAAGCACAGGAGAATAACACATGAGTAAATTAATAATTCTTAGAGGAAATTCTGGAAGTGGGAAAACAACTGTGGCTAAAGCGTTACAGGAAAAGTTTGGATATAATACAATGCGTATATCACAGGATGAAGTCCGAAGGAATATGTTATGGGTTAAAGATGGCATAGATACAAAGGCATTACCTCTTATGGCGGAACTATTGAAATATGGAAAGGTTCATAGCGAGCTTACGATTTTAGAAGGAATTATGTATGATGAGTGGTATAGTCCGTTATTTAAACTGGCAAACGAATTATATGAATCAAATATATACGCATATTATTTTGACATACCATTTGAAGAGACATTACGACGTCACAGTATGAGAAATAAAAGTCAGGAATTTGGTGAAGAAGCTATGCGCGGCTGGTGGAGAGAAAAAGATTTTTCTTCGGTTCTTGATGAACAGGTTATTACTTGTGAAATGCAGGCTTATGATATTGTTGAAAGAATATATCAGGATTTGTTAAGATAGAACCAGTTAATGAGGCGATAGAGTTAATAGAAAAATGTGAAAAAAACAATGAACTAATAGAGGTTCTTGACTTAGATCACGATCTGGGTGATTATGCCTATGATGGTGGAGATGCAATAAAACTGCTGGATTATCTGGCAGAAAGGGAAACTTTTTATCCCGTTGAGATACATACAGCCAATCCTGTTGGCAGAGAAAATATGTATCGTATGCTAGACCGTTTCTGGCCAGATTGAAATATTTAAAAGCATGCAACAGCGATGGTAATACTACTTGATTATGAAGGAAAAGGTAACTAAGTTTAATAACTATTATATATTATGATGATACCAGGGTGCTATGTGCCAGTAGCACATAGCACGGACCGAAGCGTAGCGTAGACGTGGGAGTGCATAGCACGGAACAATCCGTAGGTATCAAAGTCGAGGACTTTTGCCCCCGACATCATAATATCTGTTTAATCAATAACAAAGTTATTAACATTCTTACGAAGTTCAGCAGCAGAGGCTTCTGCGGTTTTAGCTCCATTCATAACAGCTTCTGAGCCTTTTACGATTACGACTGTCTTCTGTGCGATGTTGGTTGTTCCAGTTGCACTGTCATTAGAAGCAGCGGTGATTCCATCTATAGACTGAGTGATATTGCTTATAGATGCAACGAGCTCTTCTGATGTTGCACTGAAATCAGATACAAGATCGTTAATGTTGGAAGCATCCATATTATAGTCATCAGCCATCTTCTCAAATCCGTTAAGACATTCAACAATATCAGTATCAACGAAATCAAGCAGACGGTTAGAATCGCTTGTCAGGTTGCCTACAGCTTTGTTTACATTTTCTGTAACAGCCTGAATGTTGGCTACAGCATCTTTAGACTGTTCAGCTAATACACGGATCTCATCGGCAACAACTGCAAAGCCCTTACCGGCTTCACCAGCTCTTGCAGCTTCGATAGAAGCGTTAAGGGCAAGCAGGTTGGTCTGTGCAGTAATATTCAGGATAGAGTCAGCAAGCACACCAATCTGGTCAACTACCTTGGCATCTTCAAGAGCCTGCTCAAGATTTACTCTGATGTCAGCCATCATCTGTTTAATCTTCTGACGGTTTTCTACAGTATCATCCTTAGTCTTTAAAGCACGTTTATGGATATCCTGGGATTCAGTTGCACCATCCTGTGCCCTTATGGCAATTTCCCTTGCAGCTTCTTCAATCTGCTGTGTCATTCCGTTAATCTGTTCAGCAGATGCGGCAGTTTCCTCTGAACTTGCAGCGAGCTCTTCTGTTGTTGCTGATACGTCTTCAATTTCTGCGTTAAGATTGTATACATTAGTATCAATTGTTTCTACAACCTTATCAATATTGGCAGCCTCGCTTTTTACCTGAGCTAACAGGCTTCGTACAGATTCGCGCATGGTTTCAAGTGCACTGGCTAGCTGTCCGAAATCATCCTTACGCTTAAGCATAGGCTGTTGCATTTTTGTGGCAAAATTACCGCCAGCAATTACTTCGAATTGTTCTTTTATTTTTCTTAATGATTTAGTAATATCAATTGCGATGAGGGCAACGAGTATAGCAACAACAATAAGCATACATACGCTGCATAAAATAAGTGAAATAGCTTTGCTTGAAGCATAGCTGGTGAATTCCTCATCCTGCTGTGCAATAGCAGTGTCTATGTAATCAGTATAGTTGCCAGTACCAACAACCCAGTCAAAAGGTTTGAAGTATTCGCTGTAAGAACGCTTTGGTGAAGGTTCTGTTTCTCCCTCTTTAGGAAATACATAATCTGTATAACCACCACCATCCTGGACTGCAACACGTATTATTTCCTTGACCATCTGGTAACCCTCAGCATCTTTGGTATTCATACGGTTAGTACCCTCAGTTGAATTCCCAAGCAGAACAATATTCTTACCATCGGACTGGTCAACCCAGAAATATCCACCATTGCCGTAGCGCATCTGACGTATTTCATCAGCAGCTATCTTCTTAGCTTCATCAAGGCTGTATCTGCCAGCCTTATACTCATTATTGATTTCAGATAACAGAGAGATGACGACACTTACCTGTTCTTTAATAGAATCATCATAGTTCTGTCTTGATGATGTGTCCATAGTATCAAGTGCCTTGTTTTTTAACTGGTTCATATTCTGAATAGATATAAAGCTTTCAGAAGCCACAAGCACAAGTACTAAAGCTACTATAATAGTAAGCTTTGTGCGAACCTTAATATTTTTCATTGGAATCACGCTCCTTAAATAATGATATCGTAAAATATATATTCACGTTTCTATTAATAAAAATTATAGTCTTATAGAAGAGAGATGTCAATGAAGACATAAAGAAACACTAAATATGATTAAAAAAACATTAAAAAACTAAAAAATATAATGATATAAACATAAAAATTAAATTTTGCCAATTACTGATGTACTAGAATTGCTATATTTGCTAAGCAATTTATGTATTGATAAAAAGTGTTGCAAAAAAGTAGTGAAAAGCTTAAAATTTACAAAATCTTAGCGAATCTTAGCAAAATTTTAGAAAAACTTAATAAATAGATTGATATTGTAAATGCATAGTGATAGTATATATCTAATAAGATACGAACAATTGAATATTTAATGTGTCGAAGAACGGAGGAAAAATATGAGCAAAGATCACACAGGGAAAAATTCTGCAGTCGAGTGGTTCAGAAATAAACAGCTGACCTATAAGATTTCAGTAGCAGTGGGTATATTATTAGTTGCCTGCCTTACAGTTATGATTGCAATTAGTGCAACAATTGCAGCTAAGTTTATGAATAGTAGTATAAGTGGTGAGTTTGATGGAATTGCACAGCAGAATGGTGTATCAGTACAGGAGGTACTTGATAGAGCTTCAGATGCTGCTAATATTCTTCAGAATTATATTACTGAACGTTATGATGATTATGCTAAGAATGGATATACTGGAGAGACAGTTAAGAGTGAAGTATATGATGTACAGTTACAGAAGATGAACAAAGAGATTGAGCAGTTTATGATCAGCGTAGCCAATACATCTGTAACATCAAGTGAAGGCATTGCAGGTGTTGGTGTATTCTTTGAGCCTAATGCTTTTGACCCTGCTATTAAAGATTATACAATCTATGTAAGTGAATCAGATGCACAGAGTGGAAAGGTACAAAGCTATGGTGAGTATTCAAGCTATGGTTCAAAGGACTATTACAAGAATGCAGCAGCTTCACAGCAGAGCAGCTTTACAAGTCCATATAAGGATCAGGGCATCAATATGGTAAGTGCCTCTTTTCCAATTGTATATCATGGTAAGACACAGGGTGTAATTCTTGTAGATATTAATGTTGATACATTCAGCGGACTCCGTTCAACAGACGATAAGTACAATACAATGTATGTAGATGTACTTATGGGTGATGGTACATTTGTATATGACAGCGAATCAGATGAATATGTTGGCAGGAAGTTAAGCGATGTTTTACCAGCTAAAGAATATGCCAAGATACAAAAGGGCATTGATACAGGAAGCAGTTTCAGTGTAACAACTAAGAAGGATGATGGTTCTAAGGTTGAAAGATACTATGCACCTATTAAAGCTGTTAACCAGACCTGGTGGGCAGCAAGTGCATTAAATAAGACAGATCTTGAGCGTAATACGATTATTCTTGTAGTGTTTATGATTGTTATTTCTCTTATAACTCTGGTAATTATAATTGTTATCAGCAATAAGCTTATTAAGAAGTATATTAAGCCTATAGATGATGTAGTTGCGGTAGCTGACCAGCTTGCGATGGGAGATTTCTCGGTTAATATTAAGAAGAATTATAATGATGAAATTGGTCAGCTTGCTGAGAAGTTTGATAATATGGCTGGAAGATTAAGTGCAATAATTAAAGATTTAACACGAGGTTTAAAAGAGATGGCAGGTGGTAACTTTAATATATCACCTAATGTAGAACACATCGGTGACTTTAAGGACATTGAAGTTGCTTTAGTAAAAGTTATAACAGATCTTTCATCAACTCTTTCAGAGATTAATGGTGTTGCAGATATGGTAGCTTCCAATGCAAGCCAGCTTTCAGATGGTGCACAGGCAATTACTGAGGGTGCAACAGATCAGGCAAGTTCAGTACAGGAATTACAGAGTACAATTGCTAATGTAGCTGATCAGGTTGATATGAATGCACATAATGCTAATAAGGCTAATGAAATGGCTAAAGCTGTTGGTGACCAGATTATTGAAAGTAATAATCAGGTACAGCAGATAGTTCACGCTATGGAAGTTATCACAGAGAATTCTAAGCATATCAGCAGTATTATTAATACAATTGATGAGATTGCTTCAAGCACTAACCTTCTTGCACTTAACGCTTCAATTGAAGCTGCAAGAGCAGGTGAAGAAGGAAGAGGCTTCGCAGTTGTTGCAACACAGGTTGGTAATCTTGCGGCACAGAGTGCAGATGCAGCTAAGAGCTCTGGTGAACTTATAGTTCAGGCAATTAATGCAGTTGAAGAAGGCAAGGGAATGGTTGATGATGCAGCTGTTAAGCTTATGGAGTCAGTTGAGAAGACTAAAGAACTTGTTGAGAATATCGAGCAGATTTCAGTTGCTTCAGAACAGCAGGCTGAATCATTAAAGCAGGTATCAGAAGCTGCAAGCCAGATAGCAGCTGTGGTAGAAGAAAATACAGCTATGGCTGAGGAAAGTTCTGCAAGCAGTGAGGAACTTGCTTCACAGGCAGACAGATTAAAAGAATTAGTCAGTGCATTTAAGCTTATGAAGTAGTATAAAAAGCTGCCACTTTTAGCGGGTTGTACCGTTAAAGGTGGCTTTTTTATATTTTTGCACAATATTTTATGACAAATTATGCCTATGTTTATGGTGGCAATGATAATGGGGCAACCTTATACAGCAGACAATAGATGCTTTAAAGATATTCAGAACATAATAAATGTTACAGTAAAGATATAGTAGAAATGTAGTCAAATTAAAAATACATTAAAAATACAAAAAAATAATTAAATTTTTTATTGACAAATTAAAATGAAGAGATTATCTTATTACTTAATTCAATAGTCAAATGCGAAGAACAGGAAATGATTTATTTATATCACCGCCTACAGAGAGCCGTTGGTTGATGAGAAACGGTAGCAAGGAATAGATAAGCCCTCACCTGCAAGCAGTTTTGGTGAAAGATATTAATTTAGTAGTCAGAACCGGTACCCATCGTTAACAGGGCATGCCATATGTGTGGCAGTAGAGAGGTCGGATTTATCCGGCAAGCAAAGTGGTAACGCGGAAGTAATGTAATTTACCTTCGTCTTTGTACAATATCGTTAAGATATGTGCAGAGGCGAAGGTTTTTTGCATTATGGAATTAGTTATTTTTAATTTCCGTTTTTCTGCGTTCATTGTATTTGGCTAGTGAAATAGGCTGGGAATATTTATTTGCTCAGCTAATATTATATATAGGAGAGTGACATTATGAACACTTTAGTAATCGTTTTAATCGCGGCTGTTATATTATTTGGTGCCTATATGGTATATGGTCGTTGGTTAGCAAACAAGTGGGGTATAGACCCTAAGGCAGAAACACCTGCCGTAAAGTACAATGATGGAAAAGATTATGTTCCAACCAAAGGATGGACTGTATTTAGTCATCAGTTCTCATCAATCGCTGGTGCAGGTCCTGTAACAGGTGCTATTCAGGCAGCAGCATTTGGATGGTTACCAGTATTACTCTGGATTCTTATCGGTGGTGTATTCTTTGGCGCTGTAACAGACTTTGGAGCTTTATATGCCTCAGTTAAGAACGAAGGTAAGTCAATGGGTATGATCATTGAGAAATATATCGGTAAGTTTGGACGTAAGATTTTCTTACTTTTCTGCTGGTTATTTACACTTATCGTTATTGCAGCATTTGCTGATATGGTTGCAGGTACATTTAATGCATATACAGTAGTTGATGGAGCATCACAGTTAGCACCAGCAGCTTCAACTAATGGTTCTGCTGGTACAGTATCAATTATGTTTATGGTATTCGCAGTAGTATTTGGTCTTATCCAGAAGAAGTTTAATCTTTCAGGCTGGAAAGAAGCAGTAGTTGGTATTGCATTTATTGTTGCTTCATTTGTAATTGGTAACTTCTGTCCAATAATCTTAGGTAAGAATGCATGGAGCTATATCACATTCGTATATATCTTCTTTGCAGCAGTTATGCCAATGTGGCTTATGAAGCAGCCTAGAGATTACATGACAACATTTATGTTTATCGCTATGATAGTTGGAGCAGCACTTGGTCTTGTAGTTGCCCATCCATCTATGAACCTTCCTGTATACACAGGATTTAACAATGCTAAGCTTGGAACAATGTTCCCTATCCTTTTTGTAACAGTTGCATGTGGTGCTGTTTCAGGTTTCCACAGCCTTGTTTCATCTGGTACATCTTCTAAGACAGTAGAGAATGAAAAGGATATGCTTAAGGTTGGTTATGGTGCTATGGTACTTGAAAGCTTACTTGCAGTTCTTGCTCTTTGTGTAGCAGGTGCAGCTGCAGCCGCTGATGGTACAGCAGCAACAGGTACTCCATTCCAGATATTCAGCCGTGGTGTAGCTGGTTTCTTTGAAATGTTTGGTGTTCCAGTACATTTCGCAACAGTATTTATGACAATGTGTGTTTCAGCACTTGCCCTTACATCACTTGATGCAGTTGCACGTATCGGACGTATGAGTTTCCAGGAGCTTTTCAGCGTAGATGATATGGAACACGCAGAAGGCTGGAGAAAGTTACTTTGCAATACATATTTCTCAACAATCGTAACACTTCTTTGTGGTTTCGTACTTACAAAGATTGGATATGCTAACATCTGGCCATTATTCGGTTCAGCTAACCAGTTATTAAGTGCACTTGTTCTTATAACACTCTGCGTATTCTTAAAGGTTACAGGACGCAGCAACAAGATGCTCTTCCCACCTCTTATCATTATGCTTTGTGTAACATTTACAGCACTTGTACAGAGACTTATAGCTATGGTTAAGGCTATCCAGAACGCAGCATCAGTTACAATCCCAGCAGGTACTACTACATGGGGTAAGGTGTTCATAGCAAATGGACTTCAGCTTATAATAGCAATTCTTCTTATCGTACTTGGTCTTATCATTGTAGTTAACTCAGCTAAGAGCTATGCAAAGAGTGAGAAGAACTCAGAGAAGGCTGCTTAAGCAGGTTGATGTGTTATAATGTAGATGTATTGGAAAGTGATAGATTTTAACTTTTGATTAATACATTATAATATAGAAGAAATAATTTAATTTAAAGAAAATTACTATAATTATAGAAGTGTTATAAATGAATAATTATGCTGTATAATTATAGCTGAAAATTAATTAAAAATGGCTGGTATCTTATATAAGATGTGATGGTTTACAAAGTCAGGTTACAGATTGGACGATGTGGATAGTTACATTTATAAGATATCAGCTATTTTTAATTCTGTTATTATATTTTGTGCAATCGTTTCTATATGCATTTCTCTTTATCTGTGTCGGTGTGATACCATAATGCTTCTTAAGCAGTGCACTAAGGTAGCTTGCATTAGATATGCCGACTTTGTTTGCAACCGCACTTATAGATATTTCCCCAATTTCTAAAAGAATCTTTGCGTGTTGTAATCGAACCGCTGTTATATATTCAGTATATGATGAACCAGTTACAGCTTTGAAAAGTCTTGAAAAATGTGATGGAGAAAGACAGGCAAAGTCTGCCACATTCTGCAGGCTGGCACCATATTCAAGATTATTTTCAGCATATATCATAGCCTTCTGAATTCTATCATCGAATCTTTTCAGATATAAAGTATTGTTATCTGAGTCACTTGAAATGTGATGCTCATATACATAGAAGAATAGTTTATAAAACATTCCCTGAAGAAGCAGTTGTGAGTGGTCAGAATTCCGTTCGTATTCGTATAACATTTCATCACACATTTTTTGTATTTCATTCTGTGAAGCTTTGGTAAAATGTAGATAATTGCGACAAAGAATATCTAATTGAGTATGTCCGATTATTTCAATAATAGGTTCAAATACTTCTGTACGAACTTTTATTACATATCTGTCATAAGGAACATCCGATATAGGACAGTTCCTGTGATAAACCTCAGGTTTAGCAATCCCAAAATCGCCGGCGTGGCATACACGTATGTTATCAGTTGCAATCCATCTTCGATCACCTGATACCATATAACCGATGGTGTAGTGGTCATGTGCTGCCTGCATTGCTGGCATTGTGTAGCTTGCTTCTTTTATTTTGTGGTCTATATAAATATTTTCTCCGGGTTTAAGTGGAAGAGGCATAGTAATCTCCATTCTTGAGTGGTTTAACCAAGTTATAATTGATATAGCATAATTTTATAAATTATATGTCATAAAAGCAATAATATTTAATGAAAAAAATAAAATTTTGTGCAAGAATAAGTTATAGTTAAATCATAATAAGAGGTGGATAACATATGAATCAGAAGTTTAATCTTAAAGCAAATAATTTTATAAAAAATATGCTCAGGTATTCGTATCTGATAATTATAGCACTGCTTCTTAATGCTGTTGTGAATGAGATAATTGTGAGTGCCAATAAGATAATAAGTGTCAACATAGATTATATGCTGTCAGGCGAAGCTGTTGATATTGACAGTATTATTGTGAAGTTTATATATCTGACATTATCAGGCTTTGTACTTTCCTTTGCAGGAAGCAGGCTTTCACTTAAATATGCGGTAAGGGTTATTAATTCATACAGAAAACAGATAAGCAGCAAGTTATACCGGATAGATTATTCATATTATGATAATGCAGGTACAGCAACAATAATTAATAAGGTAAATTCTGATATAGCAGAAGCCGAAAACTTTCTGACAGAGCATTTTGCAACAATTATAACAAATATTACGGCAGCACTTATATATGCCAATTATGTGAGAAGGATAAATGTAGTGCTTTTTGTTGCAGTTGTTGTGAGTTATCCACTTGTAATATGGCTGTCAAATATTCTTGTGAAGAAAATGCGTGATGTGTCAAAGGTATATCGTTTAAAGGTTGATGCAATGCTTGGGATTGACCATGAAGCTATAATGGGGTATCAGATAATAAAAGCCTTTGGATTACAGAAGTATTTTGAAAACAGAATGCATAATGCATCAGAGGAGCTTGTGGAAACAGAGCAGATAAGAACAGGCATAAGCAATACGGCGATAGTTATAAGAAGACTCATACAATGGATTCCTTCTATATTATGTGCATTTTTAAGCATATGGCTTGTAAGAAATGGACAGCTTACAGTTGGAGAGCTTGTTGGTTTTGTCGTTATTCTTGAAAAGTTTGTTGAGTCGATTATAGGAATTCCTTTTGCCATAGTTGATGCTACAGGCTGTATGGTGTGTATAGGAAGGCTTGAAGGAATACTTTCGGCTAAAGATGAGCATTTTGGGTACAAGACTTACAAGGCAACGAATATAGCTAATAGCGTATCCGACGAGAATGTCTTAGATGAAGATTACGTTATAGAATTTGACAATATAAAGTTTGCATATAAAGAGGGCGAAAATGTTCTTAATGATGTCAGTTTTAAGATTAAAAATGGCGAAAATATAGCGATAGTCGGAAGCTCAGGTGGCGGAAAGACTACTATTTTCAGATTGTTATGCGGCTTATATCATGCCAGTGATGGAACATATAAGCTGTACGGAATGGATATTAATGAATGGAATATTGAAAGCGCAAGAGAAAATATGGCGCTTGTTTCACAGGATACATTTTTATTTCCAGGAACTATTGAGGAAAATATCAGGTATGGAAATATTAATGCAACTCACGATGAAGTTGTTAATGCATGTAAGGATGCAAGAATTCACAACTTCATAGAAGGACTTACTGACGGATATGAAACTGTGATAAGTGAGGGTGGAAGCCAGCTTTCAGGTGGTCAGAGGCAGCGTATTGCTATAGCAAGGGCAATATTAAAAGACACGCCAATTTTGTTGTTAGATGAGCCTACATCTGCTATTGATGAGGGAACAGAGCAGCTTATACAGGATGCTCTTGACAGGTTATGCAAAGGAAAAACAAGCATAACGATTGCACACAGATTGTCTACAATAAAAGACGCCGACAGGATAATTGTACTTCAGCATGGAAGGATAGTTGAGGCTGGAACTCATAAACAGTTGCTTGATATGGGAGGGGTATATGCAGAAATGTACGCAGAAGGATAATAATAAGAAGAATTCCGGAATATGGCAGTTATTCTTACGGACTATGAGAACTATGGGAAAAAGACGCTTTATGTATTATGGTTCAATATTAGGGATGAGCATAACATTTGCAATGTTCTCAGTTATGGAAGCATTTCTTATGAAGATAGTTGTTGACATAGCACAGAAAGGCGAGTGGGACAGGCTTATAAGTTCTGTTGTAATAATAGTCATAACAGGCGTGATAGTGTTGTTAGGATATAGATTTGCCTGCATAAGATATAACGTGGAAGCAAAGAGAATATATGGAAAGCTGTACGAACAGGTGTTGAGTCACGAAATGAAGCTGCCTTGTGAATACTATGAAAATCACCATAGTGGGGAAATGTTATCAAAAGTATCATTCGACCTTGGAAGAATGGGTGATATATTTGGTTCAAGATTCAGAAGAGTTGTTATGCCATTTATAATGGTAGTTGTATTCTTAGTGCCTATGTTTGTACTCAGTTGGCAGCTTACACTTTGTCTTGTGGCTGTAAATACAGTGCTGATAGGAGTTACGATGGTTCTGACTGGACCGCTTAAAATCTTAAGTAAGAAAATGTCTGAGTCAAACAGCATAATGACAAAGCATATAACAGATCTTATTCAGGGAATTATACAGGTAAGGATGTTTGAGGCAGGCAGGAAGACGGTTGACAGATACAATGAAGAAGCAGATGTGTATGCTGTAAAGTCTGATAAAAGAAATATGTTTTCATCTTTGCTTGAATGTGCTAATACAGGCTTTGACCTTATATGTAATCTTGTTTTTCTGGCGTTAGGCATATTGTTTGTGCAGAAGGGTTACACAACACTTGGTGCTATTGCAGCTATATATACAATGTATGGACGTTTTTCAAGGCAATTTTTGCAGATGGGAAAGTATATTCCTGAGCTTATTGCATATCTGACATATGCGCAGAATATATTTGAGTTTCTTGATGAGAAAACAGAAGAGGAAATGTTAAATCGTCAGGAATTCAATAAAGAAAGATTGCATAATGAAATAAATAACTCTTGCGGTCATAATAATATTTTTAATAATGCTGATTATTCAGTTAAGATAAGTGATTTAACATTTTCATATATAAAAGATGAAAATAATGCACCTGTCGTTGTTCTTGATAATTATAATGAAAGAATAAAGTCAGGCGAGTTCGTGGCAGTTACAGGTGCTTCAGGTTCTGGAAAGACAACACTTTCTAAGCTTCTTATGGGATTTTATAAGCCGGACAGTGGAATGATTGAAGTGTGTGGCAATAATCTTGATGATATAAGTCTGTCGGCTGGCAGAAGCTTTTTCGCACTTGTTCCACAGGATGCAATACTTTTTAATATGAGTATAATGGATAATATAAGAATGGGAAGGCTTGATGCCACAGAAGCTGAGATTATTGAAGCTGCAAAGATGGCTAATGCTCACCAGTTTATAACAGAATTTACAGATGGTTATGACACAGTTGTTGGTGAAAAGGGGATGTCTGTATCAGGTGGTCAAAGACAGCGGATAGCCATAGCAAGGGCAATCCTTAAAAATGCTCCGATAATGCTTATGGATGAGGCAACCTCCGCACTTGATAATGAGTCGGAGCGTGCAGTAAACGAAACATTACAGAATCTAAAGGGAAGAATGACAATTATAATGATTGCGCACAGGACATCAACAATACAGATGGCGGACAGGGTTATAGGTTTGCAGATACCTTAATTTAAAGTATAGATTATTTGCTTTATAGAAATGCTTTGATATAATAATACATTATTAGTAATATATCATATTATTGATATTGATATATTTTGTGATAATTAGAATATATTGATGAGATATATTTAATTTATAGGAAAGGGGCAGGATATGTTAAATATATATTATGGAGATATGGAAGAAGCTGTATATAATACAGCAGTATATTTTAAAAATACATATGAGGATAACTGGATAACAGAACCTATAGTCAGGGATATAATAAAAGATGTTGATAAATCAGAAGTTATTGACAGTAATCTTATAGAGAGTCCAGTGTTGGGTAAGATATCACCACTTGCGTTATCTGGTGGAACAAAAACCTTAATATTAATAATAAATGATAAAGAGAAAATATTTAATGCCTCAACCTGTGGTAATAACTGTGCAAAGTGGTTTCTAAAAATATCTGAAAATGAAGATGTAACTATTAATCTGAGGCATTTGATGGATTTTGGAGCTGGAAGGTTTAACATAAAAGTACTTAATACAGATAAGATAGTTCACAATATGAGCGAATTATTAGATGAGGCTATGGCATATGTCTAGGGGGATATATGAAAGGAAAGTATAGAATAATAGTAGAAAATAAGAAAATAAGATATGATTTCGAGGTAAAACGTAATATTACAATAATAAAAGGTGATAGTGCAACCGGTAAGACAACACTAGCAGATATGATAGCAGAGTATGAGGAAAATGGAGCTGATAGCGGAATAAGATTAGCGTGCGACAGGGAATGTCATATTTTGCAGGGGCGATATTGGAAAGCTTTATTGGCAGAGATGAAGAATAGCATAATTTTTATAGATGAGGGAAATAAGTTCGTATCAAGTGTAGAGTTTGCAGAAGAAGTAAAAAAGTCAGACAATTATTTCGTTATAATAACAAGAGAGACACTTGAAACACTTCCATATAGTGTAGATGAGATATATGGCATAAGAAATTCCGGTAAATATGGAACATTAAAAAATGTGTATAACGAAATGTATAAAATATACACGAATGTTAATGTAAATGAAAGCGTTAAAGTAGATTATATTATAACAGAAGACTCCAAGGCAGGATACCAGTTTTTCAAAGAAGTATATTCATCAGAACATTTACAGTGTATATCAGCAGATGGAAAGTCGAATATATATAAGCATTTGAAAAAAGATAAAAATGTACTTGTAGTTGCAGATGGAGCTGCATTTGGTTCAGAAGTAGAAAAGATTGATACAGATGGCAGACAGGGTTATAAGTTTATAATTGACAATAACAACGAATAGTGTTATATTACTCCACCCTATCATCTTATTTCATCATCATTAAAATTATAAAAAGAAGATGATTATTGAGTACAAATCATATGTAATGTAACTCAATAAATATATGGGGATGAAAGGATCAGAGTGGTTTTATGACATTTTATCAGGAATTACAGTTAAGTTCTGCAGGCTCTAAACAGCTTATTAAGAACACAAAAGATGCTAAAGAGAAAAGAAAACATATATTAATATATAATTTCAAGGTTTACCTTGTTATGGTATTCTGTGTAGCAGTTGTTACAATATTCAGTAAGCTTCTAGGAAGTGCTAACAGTGTGGTAGGTGTTACAGTACTTCTTGCAGTGCTTGTGTTAAGACAGGCAGATTTTGGAATAAAGACATCACATGGACTTTTGTCAATTATGGGAATATATGCTATATTGATAGCAGGACCAAGGCTTAGTAATATGGTGCCACCTGTTGCAGCATTTCTTATTAATATAGTATGTATAATGCTTCTTATGATAATGGGCTGTCATAATGTAATTATGTATAATCATTCGACATTTGTGCTTGGTTATCTGTTATTACAGGGGTATGACGTTACAGGACAGGACTATGTGTTAAGGGTTATCGGACTTCTTTGTGGTATGGTAATCTGTATGATTATTTTTTATAAGAACCAGAAGAACAGACCATATAAAAGAACATTCCAGGATTTATTCTATGAATTCAATATTAATTCGGCAAGAAACAGATGGTATATCAAGCTTACATTTATAGTATCAAGTGCAATGTTTGTCATGAACCTGCTTAATATTCCAAGAGCGATGTGGATAGGTATAGCGTGCATGTCAGTGTGCCTTCCATTTTCAAAGGATATAGAAGGACGGGCAGGCAAGAGAGGTGCGTTTAATGTTATTGGATGTCTGATTTTTTCAATATTATACACAGTACTTCCACAGTCAATGTATCCATATATTGGTATGATAGGTGGAATAGGTGTCGGATATTCAGCTGGTTATTCTTGGCAGACAGTGTTTAATACATTTGGTGCACTGTCGATAGCGGCGGAACTGTTCGGACTTAAATATGCTGTTTTACTTAGAATAGGTGTAAATGTAGTAGGAGCGGCATATACATTGTTATGTGACAGGTTGATAGATAAGATATATAACTGGTGCACACAGCGCAAAGCAGAAACTGCATGATGTACAGGAATTCGGCGGTATTGTAAGATTATCAGCATTTTAAGATGTCGGTTTGGGAGTAAACATATAAGTATAGAAATGGTATGTGAAACTGGTTAAGTTGTTATGATGATAACATATATTTCTATAAAAATATTTTTATAGAAAGTAAGTCTGGTGTAAGTTAATATGTATATTATCATGTGATATTATAAATGAGCAGATAAAAAATGTAGATATGAATATAATACGGAGAATGAGCATATGTATCATATTATTCTTGTTGAAGATGACGAGCAGATAAGAAAAAGCCTTACGGAGCTGCTCACATATAAGGGATATACAGTAACAGCGGTGGAAGGTGTGCAGAAGTTTTATGAGAGTATTAAGAAAACAACATACGATGCATATCTTTTAGATGTTATTCTTCCTGATGGAAGTGGTTATGATATATGTGAGAATATAAGAGATAAGACGGAAGCACCTATAATATTTATAACCTCAAGTGATGATGAAGAGTCAGTAGTAAAAGGACTTGATATAGGCGGAGATGATTATATAACAAAGCCTTTTCACAATGCAGAGCTTCTGTCGCGTATAAGCTCTAACCTAAGACGAAGTGCAAGATTCAAGGAGAATTCATATAGTGTTGGTGATATTAAAGTACTTTTTGATAAGTATAAGATATTAAAAAATGGTGTAGAATTAGGCATAACCCCGACAGAGTTTAATATAATAAAAATACTTATACAGAATAAAGGCTGTGTTGTTAAACGTGAGGTCATATATGACAGAATATGGGACATGCATGGCAATTATGTTGAGTATAATACACTCACAGTTGCTGTAAGCAGAATTAAAGCAAAGCTTGGAACATATGGAGAAAAGCATCAGTCTTATATAGAAACAATAAGAAATGTAGGATACAGGTGGATAGATAAAATATAGAGGTAAAGGGTGTTTATGGGTAATCAGGACGATATCGAACAGAAATTTATGAATTTTAGAAAAAAACAGACATTATTTATTGCAGTTTCATTTATAGTAAATGCAGCTGTAATAATGCTTTTATGCCTGTATTATAATTTTAAGCAAAGAGCTCTTACAGGGGCTCTTTATTTGTATGATAAAACAGCAGCAGAGAATTATCTTGATGTGCTTTCTAAGATGAAAATCACGCAGGCTGTAGGCAGATATGTTAATGAGGGAAATGCAGCTATTGAAAAAATCGGATATGGAAGTAAAGGGTATAGCTATATATTTCTTTTATCAGGGGAAATATGTATATATATAATTGGATTACTTATATTATCAGTTATATTCATATGTGGCATGGTAAGCATCAGAAGCATGACAGCTCACAGTGTTATAGCTGATGCTTTAGCAGTTAAAGAACGTAATGTAATATTAGAAAACAGGCTTAAACAGGAAAACGAATATAACAAAAAACAGCAAAGAAAAATGCAGTCTTTTATAGAAAATATAGCACATCAGATAAAAACTCCGCTTGCAGCGATAATCTTAAATCTTGAATTTATGCAGGAATTGCACATGGATGAGCGTATGGGAAGACTTGTTGATGAAAGTGCGGGAAGTGCCTTCAGAATACGGGACTTTATAAGAACACTTCTTAACATAAGCAGATTTGAAAATAAGAAAGTAATAATAGCGGCTGATGAAGTAATCATAGGTTCAATTATAACAGATAGCATAAATAATTGTATGAATTGTATGATACATGAAAATCAGAATGATATTTTTATAGTACAATATGATGATAAATGCGAAAGTGCGGTTATATATGCAGATGAAATGTGGCTGGTTGAGGCAATAGCTAATGTTATAGGAAACAGTGCAGACTATATTAAAAATATTCCTGATGGTAAAGTGTATATAACTGCAGGCTGTGATGAAAGAAAGGTTGTTATAAGAATAGAAGATAATGGGAAAGGATTAACTGTTAAAGATCAGGATGATATATTTGACAGGTTCTCTACAACAAGAAACAGTGCTTCGGATATGCATGTAGGATTAGGACTTAATCTGTCAAGACTTATAATAGAGGCACATTATGGCATAATAAAAGCAGGTAACAGTGAAGAATATGGAGGAGCAGAATTCACGATAATACTTCCAAGATATAGACTTAAGGATAAGAGATAATAAGATGTAAGAAACAAAAGGTCAAAAACTTGTGAATGTAAGTCTGAGGTAAGTTAACAACAATATAATCCGCATATCAGATACGAAAGTAACTAAAGTCAGGAATAAAGTATTAAAGATATCTGAAATAATATACAGACTTTATTAAAGGAGGATATGCTATGGATATATTAAGAGCAGAAGGAATAAGTAAAACTTACCGGACAGGAAGCGTTGAAGTAAAGGCACTTAAACAGTGTAGTATTAACATTCAGAAAGGCGATTTTACATCTGTGATAGGAAAAAGTGGTTCTGGAAAGTCCACTCTTTTAAGAATATTGGGGACTATAGATAAGCCTGATTCAGGAAAAGTGTACATAGATGATACAGATATAAGCACGCTTAATAATAAATCACTTGCCAGGTTCAGGCGCACAAAGATAGGCTTTATATATCAGGATTATAGTCTTGTGCCAGAATATACAGCTTATGAAAATATCATACTTCCCATTATACTTGATGGTAAGAAACCAGATAGAGATGAGGTTAGTCGTCTTATGGATATATTATCCATCGGACACTGTTTAAGAAAGCTTCCAGCGCAGATGTCCGGAGGTGAGCAGCAGAGAGCTGCCATAGCAAGGGCAATGATAGCACATCCGGCAGTTATACTCGCAGATGAACCTACAGGCAACCTTGATGTGGCTAGTGCACAGACAGTTGTACAGATGTTGGCAGAAGCCTCCAATGAATACAATCAGACCATAATAATGGTTACGCATGATAAGCAGATGGCAGAATATGCAGATAAGCTGCTTACGATAGTTGATGGACATGTGAGCATGGGAGTAGATGATACGATAGCTGAAGGTAATGACAGGGGGTGAGCTTTTTATGAATGGCAGACTCATATTACTTTGTTTAAAAAGTATGCTTAGAAGATGGAAGAGAGTATTAAGAACAATAGTAACAGTTTTTATCGCATTTCTTTTTGTGGCAGGTATGCTTCTTTTTCAGGAAAATATGTATCAATATCAGACAGCAGTGGCAAAGAAACATTTTGGTGACTGGTTTATAATGAATCCATATTACAATGCAAAGAAAGATAATGTATTAGGTGAACACATTTATCTTGAAAAACCTAAGCTCGCTTATGTGGTAAATAGTATATATGATTATGATAAGGAAACAGATGAAAAGATAGGTTTCTTTACACAGGATTTTATACATGCAGGAAATATTAAGCTTGATAAGGGAGAATGGCCAAAGGAAGACACTGATGTTGCAATTGACTGGAATACACTGTTAAAGCTAAATCAGGGATATGAAATAGGGGATATAATCACCATCCATACATATACAGGACCTTCAACAGATGAGGAAAATGAAGTTACAAAAACCTACAGACTGTCGGGGATAATAGATAGTTACACAAACATATGGCAGGGAGGCGGGAATCTTCCAGGTATAATACTGACAGAAAATGAATGTGGAAACATTAAGCATAGCAATGATATTAAACAAAAAAATATTGCAATATATGGGATGAAAAATATAATACAAGAATCTGATTATGAAGCAATGTTTAACAAAATGCAGAAGGACACTGACAAAGAGATGGTGTTTAACAGTAGTGTCTATGCATATAAACCATGGGGGAATGAGCTTGTATACAATTATATATTTATTCTTGTAATGCTTGTTGGTATCGCAGCTATAACTTATCAGATGATGGCATATAATATGACCAGGAAATATACGATGGATATACATATCAGGGAAGGAGCAGCAAGAGGCCAGATAACAGGAATGTATATGTGCGAGAATTTTATTATACTGCTTCTGTCATCATTTCTTGGACTTTTTACAGCATGCCAGCTTGCAAGGCTTATATGCAGCGCTATAGGAAAAAAAATGGGTGTAACGTTTTTTTATATAGGAAGCAGTACATACATTAAAATGCTTATTACACTTATATTGTCCGTTATAATAAGTATAATATTTAATGTCTATATGAATATCTCACATGCTGATAATAAAGCTATTAAGGCAAAGAAAGATAAAAAGTATAATGCAGAAAAGTATGCGGCATCAGGTAAAAAAATTAACAGTAAAAAAATTAATATAAAAGAAATTAATAACAGAAACTTCATATATCAGACACACATAAGGTTTATGCATACAAATGGCTTTCTGCCCAATATGTTTATAAGACTTTTTACACTTGTGATGACAGCTGTGATGGTGCTATGTGCTATTAATATGCACACTGCATACAAAGCATATGAAAAAAATGCAGGTAAAGATGATATAGTCGCATATAAGAAGGAAAACAATACATCAGCATATGTATATTACTATAATGAAGATATTAATGAATACAAAGAAGAAATAAAAAAGAAAAATGAAAGTGCCGCTAAGTATGCAGCATCAGAGTATAAAGAACCAACAGAGCTTGAAATATATAATAAATCCAGGATAAATATAAGCTCTTACCAGGATTATCTTGATAATTCAGATGTTGATTATATTTTGGGAATAGACAGAAAACTTACATTAAATAACAATCTTAAATGTGCAGATACATATATCTATAAAGGAATAGATGAAAATATATTAAAAGCTATTAAAGATATAGATGGAGTTGAAGAAGTACGCCTTGGATATTTCGAAACTGGAAGAAGCTGGTACTGGGATGGAATGGACTATAATAAGATAGGTGCAGATGATTATATATCAGATAGTGATGGAAAGCTTGATGAAAAGAATTATAAATACCTGTATGCATCAGAGTATGTAGAACCAGATAGCAGTATATATGATATTATATGTAAATATGCAGGCGATAATGCACCAGACTATGAAAAATGGGCGGCTGGCGAGCTTTCGGTAGTTTTTAAGGATACCAATATAAGAGGACAGTATGATGATACATTACAGTCTGGTATGACACTGAACTTATATGGATATGCTGATAATATGAGAAACGACCAGTTTGTATATCATCAGTGGGATGGAAGTGAAAGTGAATATTCGGATGCACTCATAAGATATTATATGGATAATGTATGGGAAAAATATGTTAACGTAAAAGATGATCCTGACACAGCAGATGTAATAGCTAATCATAAAACATGGAGCTGGAACCGTGCATACAAATATGTTAGTAATAAGCTTTCACTTGATAGACTTGAAGAGCTTAATCTTATATCAAGAACATGTCTTTCTGGCTCAAATGTTGAATCACAGACTAAGACTACACAGGAAACACGTGAAAGATATGATGAGGGAGTCATATCAGAGGAGGCTTATCGGGGATTTCTTGGAAAATATGTCAACACAGAGCTTGAAAGAAGATATCGTTATAAAACAAGATATACACCAGCAGCTGATACAAATGTGGCAGCAGTCATATACATTACTGATGAAAACAGGGATGAGATTAATGCTGCATTTAAAGAATATATACCTGAATTTGGACAGTTTACCATGATTTCTACAACGGCTCTTTTACAGGAGGCATTGGATAATCAGAATGAAAATATTAAACAATATTTTCTTCTTGATGAGCTTCCTGATGAACTTACATTAAAGCTTAAATATAATCAGGTAAATATACGCTATGGCATAGATTCAGCTTTAGTGTCAACTGGTAACATAGTATCCTCATATCTTGGACAGAGTGGTTTTTCCTATAAAAGCTATTCAGAAGAAAAGGATCTGTTAAAACAGAAAACTATTGAAACAATGATGCTATATGGAATATCCCTGTTAGCAGCTGTGTTTGTTGTTATTGCAGTATCTGTTCTTATAGTAAAAAACAGATGTGAGAAATATGAAAGCAGATTAAGAATCATAAAAAGGACAGGGGCTAAAGATACAGTACTTGTAAGAATATGTATGCTTGAGTGTGTAAGAGAAGCAATATGGTGTCCATTTGTCGCTATTATTGTAATACTGCTTGACTGGATAACGATAACGCTGCATATAAGAGATGTAAAGTGAAAATATAAAAACTATACAAGATATTTTCACTGACAATAATGCTGATGAATTAATAAATTAGAGAATTAAATATAGAATTAATAGGACAGGCTATTTATACATAAATAAATAAGTGTTATTATGTATATATATTGAGCTGTGTCTGTGAACATAAATACTGCTGGTTTTTAATGACCAGCAGTTTTTATGCAATATATGGGGAATAGTATATAGCATAATTCTTACTATAGCGGAGGGATATTATATGACAGGAACGATTAATTCAGAGGCCAGACTGTCTACTTTTGAGGCAATATGTATGATAGTTGGCAACAGCATAGGAACAGGTATTATAGCAGTGCCATATCTTGCAACAAAAAACAGTATGCTTGATGTTATATGGATGGTTGCTATTGCTTATATAGTCAATGTAATATTGCATTTAATAATAGCTGAGCTTTCATACAATAATGGAGGTGTACAGCTTGTAAAAAGCTTTGAGGGAGAACTTTTTACTGGCAGGATGAAAAAGGTGTTCAGCTGGATAATGTTTATAGTATATGGGCTGGCTATTATGATAGGTGTGAGTGGCAATATCAATGGTGGGGCGCAGATATTTGTGAACTGGTTTAATATTCCGTTGTGGACAGCACAGCTTATTTATTATGTGATAGCCGGAATAGTGGTATTTATAGGGATGAAGGCTGTAGGAATAGCACAGAAGTATGCAGTTGCGGTACTCATGGTTATAGTTGCAGTTATGACGATTGGTACATTTATGCATCCTGTTAATGCTTTGTATACAGCACCATTTCATTTGAACAATCTGCTTGCACTTTATAGTATGGTGGTTTTTGCAACCTCTGCTAATCAGGCAGTTATACAGGTTGTTAAGGGACTTGATGGAGATGCAGGAAAGATAAGAAATACAATATTTGCAGGTTTCGGATTGTCCTCTCTTTTCGTGCTTATTGTAACACTTACAGTGCTTCTTGGAACTAAGGGAACACTGGATAAGGAGCTTGCCTATATGCAGCTTGGTAAAAGCATAGGAAGCTGGGCTATGATTCTTGCAGGTATATTTTCTTTGTTTGCCCTGCTTACAACCTTCTGGTCTAATACACTTGCATTAAGAGATGTAGTTCATGAGCAGATAGGAACAGGAAACAGGATAAGCTGGCTTATAGCTACCATTCCATGTATACTTTTTGCTATATTTGGTGTAAGCAGTTTTATAGTTCTTACAAGGATAATGAGCGGTGTAGTTGTGCTAGTCAGTATCATGCTTGTGCTGACTTATGGAAAGTCAAGGAAAAAGGCTGGAAACAGTCCTATATGTGGTGTGTTTGGCACAGTTTATTTCCAGGTGCTTATGGTTATATCTACGATAATATCTGCAATCGGGGCACTTATACCACTCAGCTGATAAAAGTCAGCGCAAAGAAACAGCGCAAGAATGGAGATTACTATGTACGAATCAGACGAATTTAAACAACTGGATAATGAAACATTTGCACTTAAGATAAATACAAACAGAGCTTATAAGATACTTCAGCTTACAGACATGCATCTTGGATTTGGTATATTTTCAAAGAAAAAAGACAGGCTTGCACTTAAGGCTGTAAGTCAGATTATAAAAAGGACTAAGCCTGATCTTATTGTGATCACAGGTGATTCGGTATTTCCATTCTTCCCGAAAGCCGGAACTATGAACAATAAACGCCAGGCAGAAATATTTATAAGATTTATGGACAGCTTTGGTATACCATATGCACTTGTTTATGGTAATCATGACTGTGAAATGTTTGCAAGATACAACAAGGATAAACTGTCAGATGTATACAGCTCAGGTAAATACAGTATATTTACAAAGGGTAGAAAAGACATATATGGAATGGGTAACTACTTCATTAATCTTACAGACAGCGATGGAAAAGTTATACTGCCACTTGTTTTCCTTGACTCTAATATGTATGGAGAGGGTGGCTGGTTCTACAGTGGTTTTGACTGTATACATGAAGACCAGGTAGACTGGTGTATGGATAAGCTAAGTAAGTTAAAAAAAGAGAATAGTGACATCAGAGCGATGGCATTTTTCCATATTCCTGTAAACGAGTTCAAAGAGGCCTATGAAAAAATGAAAATGGGAGATAAAGCAGTTGTATATAAGCATGGCAATATAGGTGAAGCTGATGACCATTTCGGGATTCCAAAATTTGAGGGCACTTTTTTTAACAGAGCAGTGGATAATGGTATTATAAAATGGATGTTTTGTGGACATGACCATCTTAATACGCTGTCTCTTGTGTATAAAGGTATCCAGCTGACATATGGAATGTCTATAGATTATCTTGGCTATAAAGGGATAATGAATAGGCATACGCAAAGAGGTGGGACACTTATAACAAGGCATACAGATGGAAGTGTTTCTATAAAAATGGTTCCGCTTAAAGAAACATTGTAAAAACATTGCGGTAAAACATTGCAATGAAACATTGCAGCATAAATAAGATTGATAAATAAGAGTCATTCTGATAAAATGTTAATATTCGGGCTTCTGTAATATTTTCAGGATTGGCTTTGAATAGTAACGACATTAAAGCGTTTCAAGGATTGGAGAACAAGTTAGGATGAGAATAGGTTTTGATAATGATAAGTATCTTAAGATTCAGTCAGAGCATATAAAAGAGAGAATAGGAAAGTTTGGAGATAAGTTATATCTTGAGTTTGGCGGAAAGCTTTTTGATGATTTTCATGCTTCAAGAGTACTTCCAGGATTTCACCCAGACAGCAAGCTGCAGATGCTTATGCAGTTATCAGATGTGGCTGAGATAGTTATAGTTATAAGTGCAGCAGACATCGAAAAGAATAAGGTAAGAGGTGATCTTGGAATCACATATGATGTTGATGTTTTACGCCTTATAGGAGAGTTTGAAAAGAAAGGTCTGTTTGTTGGAAGTGTAGTCATAACTAAGTTTACAGGACAGAGTGCAGCTATCCAGTTTAAAGAAAAGCTTGAAAAGAAGGGAATCAAGGTATACCAGCATTATGTAATAGAAGGTTATCCATCTAATATTCCTAACATAGTAAGTGATAATGGTTTTGGAAAAAATGATTACATAGAAACAACAAGACCACTTGTTGTCATAACAGCACCAGGTCCAGGAAGTGGAAAGATGGCAACATGTCTTTCACAGCTTTACCATGAGAATAAAAGAGGTGTTAAAGCAGGATATGCCAAGTTTGAGACATTTCCTATATGGAATATACCACTTAAGCATCCGGTTAACCTCGCGTATGAGGCTGCAACAGCGGATCTTAATGATGTGAATATGATAGATCCTTTCCATCTGGAAGCATATGGAAAGACTGCGGTTAATTATAACCGTGATATAGAGATATATCCTGTACTTAATGCTATATTAGAAGAAATATATGGTGAGAACACTTACTATAAGTCACCAACTGATATGGGTGTCAATATGGCTGGTAACTGCATAGTAGATGATGAGGCATGCTGTGAGGCATCCAAGATGGAAATAATAAGAAGATACTATGATGCAGTTAACAGGGTAGCTAAAGAGAAAGCATCTGAAAGTGAAGTATACAAGATAGAGCTTCTTATGAAGCAGGCCAAGATTACAACTGATGACAGAAAAGTAACAGTAGCGGCAAAGAAGAGAGCTGAGGAAACTGGCGTTGCATGTGCTGCCATAGAGTTTGAAGATGGTACAATAATCACTTCAAAAACAACCGATTTCTTAGGAGCATCATCAGCACTCATACTTAACGCGCTTAAGTATCTTGCTGGAATAGAGCATGATGAGAAGCTTATAAAGCCAGAGTTTATCGAGCCGATACAGAATCTGAAAGTGGAACATCTTGGTGGAAGGAATCCAAGACTTCATAGTGATGAGGTTCTTATAGCACTTGCACTTACATCAGTAACTAATGAGAATGCGAAAAAAGCGATGGAGCAGCTTCCTAAGCTTAAGGGCTGCCAGGTTCATACAACAGTTATGTTATCTGAGGTAGACACTAAGACATTTGCAAGATTAGGAGTGAATCTTACATCAGAACCGGTAAGAGGAAGTAAGAAATTTTATTAATATATGGATTTTATAATATAGAATCATAGATAAAGAACAGAAAAGACTGTTATACTATAAAGTGATATTCAACTCTTATAGTATAACAGTCTTTTTGATGTTAATTATTATTGTTTTGTAAGCATTTTACGATAGCTGCTTGGTGACATACCAACAGCCTTTTTAAATACATCACCAAAAAAGTTGCTGTTATTATATCCACATTTGTATGCTATTTCTGTAATACTTTTTTCGGAGGATATAAGCAGCGATTTGGCTGCCTCTATCCTTGTTTTAGTAAGGTATTCCTTGAAAGTCATATTAGTAAATATTTTGATTTTTTTGGTAAGGCTGGATTCGCTTATACCAAACTGGGCAGCAGTTTCTGGCAGTGTAAGCTGTCTGCCATAGTTGTTTTCTATGAAATTCACAATTTCACCTATTGTAATGTTAGATAAATTAGTCTTCTGATTTATATTATGTGTATAACGCTGACACCGTATAAGGTATATAATCAGTTCAAAAAAATAAGCTTTAGTAAGTGACTCAGACATATTGTCGAGACTATATTTTTCAAATTGTATTTTCTCAAATATATTAGATAGATTTGAAAAACTTTTTCTTGATAATTGCAAATGTTTATTTATGAAAAGATTATTTATTTCATCCTTGAAATCCTTGTTAAAATACCAGTTTAGCTGTTCAGTAGATATATACAGGACAGTTCTTTTGACATCCTGAGTAAAGGGGTATATGAAAGTATGTTCTTTAAAAGCAGGTATAAAAAGAACACTTCCATCTTCAAGACAATATGTTTCATTATCTATATATACATTACATTTTCCAGATTGAAGAAAATATATTTCATTGTATTGATGGGAATGTGTAAGTGGTACATTTTTATTAACATGACGGATTCTATGGTCTATTACAAAGTCTTTGCTTACGTTTGATAACATATGGATTCCTCGCTTAGTATGTATATATTGTATAAGGTAATTGCTTTTTGAATGATATTTTATAAAAGTAGTTATTTTATGTAAATTATAAGATACTTTACCGATAATTGGTAGTCTGTTTTTAATATTGATTTTATAATACAATCATCAAATTATATAATGTTAAGGAGGCAGTGGAATGCGAAAAGTTACAAAATCACTGGTTACGCTTGGGTTGTGTACAACAATGCTGTCTGGAATGGTGGCTGGTGTTCCGACAGTTAGTCTTTTAAAGGCAGGTAATGTAGAGAATGTATATGCGGCAGATAATGAACAGGTAGAATTGGGAGATCTTGTGCTTAGATTTCTTGCTATAGGTGAATATGAGCCTAACCGTTATACAAAAAAGGATGGTGGCAAATGGGCACCGGAAGAGATTGAAAAAGGACTTCTTATTAAAGCAGATATGGTTCTTGGAGAAGGCAATGTTGAAGGTATGATGGCACCTATGAAATATTCATTACAGGATATTACAGGACATGTTGATGCGGATGTTAATACAGGAAATATTGTCATTACTTATAACGGGCTTACACTTACTATGAAAGCAGGCAGTACAACAGCTGAACTTGATAATGGAAAAGAAAAAACTACACTTACTATGAGAAGTGAGATAGCACCATATTTTAAAAAAATAGATGAAGAAAAAAATGTTGATGGAAGTGATTATTATGCATGTTATCTTCCAGTTAAGTTTACAGCGGAAGCACTTGGTGGAAATGTAATATGGAATGATGCAATGCACAGAATAGAGATGGCGTTTGCATTCTATGCATCGGATGCGGCAGCTTCACCGGTTGTTAACTCGAAGTCTGATTATACAACAAAGAAAATGGAGTCCAATTCTAATACATACAGCAAAATGAAAGGAAGAATTGATGTTACTAAGCTTGACGAAGCAGCGGTAAAAGCTAATGTTGCTGATATGATAAAAGCTGGACTTAATGTAGTAAATCCTGTTTACCAGAATGAAGATGGTGGATGGGCTAAGACAAATACAGAGTATGATCTGCTTGAGGATTCTTTTGCAAGATTATATACAAAGGGATATTCAACAGTAGATAATGGAGCAACTCACGGACACATGAAGTTCTTATCAAGGATTATAAGACTTTCAAAAGAAAATCCTGAGCTTTTTGCAGGATATGAAACACAGCTTTCTGCGATAGAAAAGGGCTTCTGGAAAGCAGCAAAGTATATGTGCGATTCGCAGAATAACAATGGTGGATGGCCACAGTATTATCCATATGGTATTGGCTATTTCAGAAATATAACATTTAACGATAATGCCATGCCTGACCTTATGGAATCAATATACGCACTTTCAAACGATAAAGGGCTTACTGATAATGAACTTTGTGAGGACTATGCGTGGGCAAGAGATGAAATAAAGGCACAGACTAATCCGTATGTGCTTGAGCTTGGAATAAAACATGATACTTTAAAGGAAGTATGGGATAATGGTCTTGATTTTGTAATAAGGGCACAGGTGGTAATCGATGGAATAAAAACAGGCTGGGCACAGCAGTATGATCCAGATGAAAAAAATCCTGTTCCAGCAGGTGGAAGAGCATTTGAGCTTCCTTCTGTATCTCCGGATGAAAGTCTTACAATGGTAAAGGTACTTGCTAACATAGTCAATCCAAGTGCAGAGGTGAAGGATGCTATTACAAGTTATGTGAACTGGATTAATTCAGTTGGTATAACAGGATATGGTGTATATAATATAGCTGATAGAACAAGAGAGCTTGGAACTGACAGATTAATATTAAAGGATGGAAGTACGACAAAGCAGTTTGGACGTTTCTATGGACTTGATACAACAGGTGAATATTATGGATTCACAAAAGCACAGATGGCAAATAAGATGACAGACAGTAAGTTCTATGAAATATTTGCAGGAAGAGATTCAGTGGCACAGCTTAGCATGAACTATGGTATGGGTGAAAGAAGAATAGGATATTCATATGTAAGAACTAAGGCAGATGTTAATGCTACAGCGGTATATAATACATGGAAAAAGGCGCTTGGTGAATAAATAGTCCTAGAGTAAAGCAGTGTAAGAATGGAGATAAATATGAGACGAGATATAAAAAAAGGTATGAAAAAAGCGGCTATAGGTATTGTGGCTGCTACAATGCTTACAGTTATGGCAGCACCTGTATCTGTTTTACCAGTAAGTGCAGCAACTGTAACAAGAGGAAGTTATGATTTTTCTAATATGGTTGTAAGAAGAGTATGGTTTAATACAAATGATCCAGTATTTTTAATAGATGATTATGAAAGAGTATGGCTTGATAATAATGTTAATGTATTAGCTACAGGCAATGCAACTGATGCTAAGACAACAAGTAATCTTATGGCACCTATGAAAAATATGTTTGCTTATATAGGTGCTGATTACAAGGAAAATGGTGATAACATAACTATCACTATGAATGACACAACAGTTAAGCTTAAGATTGGTTCTTCAGATGTTGAGATTAATGGCAAAGTTACATCAGGTGCATTAACAGATGAGCAGATACCAGCAAAGGTCAATGTTAAAGAAAAGTATGCAGATTATAACACATTTTTAACAGAAGATTATAATGTTGTGTATCTTCCAGTTGCATATGTACTTAATATATTTGGTGCAGATATGTACAAGGATGGCAAAATGTCAGACAGCTTTTATGCAGCGGTTCCAGTTATGAAGACAGAGTCTGTTCCTTCATATGAAACATCTTCAAAAGGATATGGCATGCGTTATGATGCATTGCTTGAGGGAACACTTGATGTTACTACATCAGTAGCAGATCTTATTGTAGCATTACAGAACGAAGATGGTGGATTCCAGGTACTTCCTGATAATTATGAAATGTCACAGAAGGAAACAGGACTTGGAAGCATGAAAGATGTTTCAAGTGTTTACAATGGTGCAACAACATCAGAATTAAAGTATCTTGCAAAGTATATAACAGCTAATAAGCCAGAAGATTCAAAGTATCAGGATGCATTTGTAAAAGGTATTAAGTACCTTCTTACAACACAGCATGATAATGGTGGATGGAGTATGAATCCAGGTAGTGGAAGTGGCTTTAATGCTAATATAGAAGTGGGTAACAAGGCTATGACTGAGGTACTTACACTTCTTAGTGATATTGCAATACTTAACAATCAGGATTATGTGTTTGCAAGGAAAGCGATGAATGTTGATGAAATAAAGTCAGCAGTAGAAAAAGGAAATGATTTTATTGTAAAATCGCAGATCAGCAACAACAATAAAAAGTCTGGCTGGGCAACACAGTATGACAAGTCTGGAAATGTAACTATGGGACATACATATGAAAGAGAGTCTGTCAGTTCTTATACAACAAAGGATGTTATCGACTATCTTATGACTATACATAATCCTTCACAGGATATTAAGGATGCTGTTGAAAGTGCATACAGCTGGCTTAAGGATGTTAAAATAGCTGATAAAGAGCAGAAAGTTGTAAAAGATACATCTATGAATAATGGCTTTGATGTATATCTTGTTGATGGCAGCGGAACATGGGCTTCTAATTATGTATATGATAAAGCCACTGATTCTTACAGACCTTTGTATTCAGATGTGGATCCAACAAGGGCAGACCAGAAGTATGTAAATGTATATGAGCTTTACAATCTTGATGGTAACAGTGTTGGAAATAATAAGATTAACAATAAGGATTTGATTCTTTATTCAACAAGAACAACAGTTTCTTACTATGATAATAATCTTGCAGATGAGCTTATTGCAACAGGATATGATGAGTGGAAGAGTTATCTTGCTAATGGTTTCCCTGAAATACCTAAGGATCCAGCAGATTCACCTGATAATAATGGTGGTTCAGATAATGGAAATAATGCAGATAATTCACAGAATAAGGATACACCACAGACTCCATCAGAATCAGGAAATGCAGAAGTATCAGATAACAATACAAAGACAGGTGATAAGGCACCAGTTGGCTTATTAGCAGCTGTACTTGCGGTATCTGGCGGATTAGCATGTATAAGTGTATACGCAGTAAAAGAGTCTAAAAAAAGAGGCTTAATAAAAAAATAAAATGATGTCAGTCTGAACTTTCAGAGGATAGTAAAGAAACTTATTAATCCATAGGCATTGTAAAAAAAAGAGTTTGTATTAATGGGGAACTGTTATATACAAACTCTTTTTCTGTTTTTTGTTGGTAATAAGAGATACTTTCAGCGTTTTTTAGTCTAGGATATAGTGGTATAATTTTATAAATGTACATAATATATCTAATTATTTGTTAAGTTAGCTGAGAAAAAATTCTAATATCAAATGTGAGGAATATGAAGATGAACAAAAGTAATAATAAAAATATGAATAATGATGATGTGATTAATAGACTAGATGTAGTAAGAAAATATAACCCACATTTAAGTAATGCGGATACAAAGTCACCACTGACAGTTGGTAATGGCAGGTTTTGTTTCACGGCAGATGTTACAGGAATGCAGACACTTTATGAGGAGTATAGCATCGAAACTCCTTTGTGTACTATGGCAGAGTGGGCATGGCACACTTATCCTGGATATCGCTATACTATGGATGATGTGTGTATGACTGAATATGATTTTCTTGGGAGAAAAGTGTCATATCCACGTGTAAAATATGAAGGAAATGAGGCAGCCTACGACTGGGTACGAATGAATCCGCACAAGTTTAATCTTGCAAGGATTGCATTGTCAGTTGATGGTACATATCTGACTTCTGATATGTTATCAGATATAAACCAGACCCTTGATATAACAACAGGCGTGTTAAAAAGTGATTTTATAGTAAGTTATGCTTCGCATGAGTATAAGGTAAGCGTTGAAACAGTATGTAATAATAAGTCAGATACTGTGGCTTTTAGGGTGGAGTCTGAACTCTTGAATAAAGGGCTTTGTGTGGATACACATTTTCCGTATGCTTCATGTGATATAACGGGTTCTGACTGGTTGGATGATAAAGTACACTATGATAAAGTTACAGTGATAAATTATAATGAATTGGTTAATATATCAAGTGAAAAATATAATAGTGAGACTTGTAAGATATCAGATAAAATTCCTGCTGATGGTAGTGCAGAGATAAAGAATAAAAAGATATATAAGATAAAAAGACAGATAGATGATACTCATTATTCAGTTTATATAAAGACTAACGGACAATTGGAAAAGGCAGACAAACACAGATATCGTATAAATAAGGCAGATAGTGACAATGTTCTTTATCTATGCGTTGGGTTTGAGGATGAAGATGGAATATATGCCAGTATATATAATAATGTTCAAAGTAATATGTGTGTAGATAATAACAAGGCTAATGCAGATAATGAGTGTGCTGCAGATACATTTGCAGCAATAAAAGAAAATGTATATACATTCTGGCATAATTACTGGAGCAGCGGAAAGTTTCTCTACCATGAAAATGAAGAACTTATGAGAAGAGTTATATTATCGCAATATCTTCTTATAGTTAATGACAGTGGTTATATACCACCAGCAGAAACAGGCCTTACATGTAACAGCTGGTATGGAAAAGCACATCTTGAGATGCATTACTGGCATATGGCGTGGGCTGCTTTGTGGGGACACCCAGAGCTTCTTGAAAAAAGCTTTGACTGGTATATAAGCATACTTCCAGAAGCTAAAAAAAATGCAGCAAGAAATGGTTATAGGGGTGCAAGGTGGACGAAGATGGTATCATATACAGGAAAGGATTGTCCGTCAAAGATTGCACCGCTGCTTATATGGCAGCAGCCTCATATAATAAATATGCTGCAAATGGTGCTGGATTGTTATAATAACGACGTGCATTTTGATGAAAAAACGGACAAATATATGCGCAGGTACTGGATTCTGGTGCAAGAGACTGCTGAATTCATGGAAGATTATCTTGTATATGATATTGCTTCAGATACATTTAACATAGAAGCACCTGTCATACCAGTACAGGAAAGACATCTCCCAGAGGATACAAGAAATCCTGTGTTTGAGCTTGCATACTTTAGATACGGCTTAAAGATAGCGGCAGAGTGGGCTGATAAGCTGGGATATGTAACATTTTCAGATAAATGGAACAATATAGCAGACAGAATAGCACCGCTTCCGGTTTATGATGGCTTATACATATCACAAGAGAATTGTCCGGATACATATGTTAACAAGGCTATTGATCATCCGCTTATGCTGCAGGTATATGGTATGTTAGATGGTTATGGTGCTAAAGATATTGTTGATATGAATATATATAAGGCAACTCTCGATAAGGTAATGGAAGTATGGGATTATTCTACACTTTGGGGCTGGGATTTTGCAGTTATAGCTATGGCAGCAGACAAGCTTGGTCTTAAGAGTGAGGCACTTTCACAGCTCCTTATAGAGTCGCCTAAAAATGAATATGTAGTAAGTGGAAATAACAGGCAGAATTCACGAAAGGATCTTCCACTATATCTTCCAGGTAACGGAAGTCTGCTTATAGCTGTAGCGAAGATGTTTTTTGAATGATAAAGCTTCTTATGAGTAATTTTCAAAATTGCAGAATTGTGTTACACTTAATACTAAATATGAAAATAGAAATGGAGATATAATATGGATGCCAGTCAGGTATTGAAGCAGTATTTTGGATATGACAGCTTCAGAAAAGGTCAGTCAGATATAATAGAAGCCATATTGCAGGGACATGATGCACTTGCGATTATGCCGACCGGAGCAGGAAAGTCAGTGTGTTATCAGGTTCCTGCATTACTGTTACCGGGTATAACCATAGTTATATCTCCGCTTATATCACTTATGCAGGATCAGGTCAAGTCACTTAATGAAGCAGGGATAAATGCAGCTTATATTAATTCAACCCTGTCAGAATCACAGATGTATAAAGCACTTGATTATGCAGCAAATGGAAAGTACAAGATAATCTATGTGGCACCAGAAAGACTTGAAACCATGAGTTTTATAACATTTGCAAAAAAAGCAGATATATCGATGGTGACTATTGATGAAGCACATTGTATATCACAGTGGGGACAGGATTTCAGACCAAGCTACTTAAAGATAGTTGATTTTATAGACAGCCTGTCAGAAAGACCCGTTGTGAGTGCATTTACGGCAACGGCGACAAGTGAAGTAAAGACAGATATAGAGTGCATATTAAAGTTAAAAGCTCCAAGGGTTGTTGTTACTGGTTTTGACAGGAAAAACTTATACTATAGTGTAGAGCATCTGTCAGGAAAGAAAAAAGATGCGTACATAGCCGGATATATAAAAGAGCATATGGATGAGAGTGGAATTATCTACTGCGCTACAAGAAAAAATGTGGACAAGCTATATGATGAGCTTGGTTCACTGGGGATAAGTGTCACAAAGTATCATGCAGGACTTGATAATGAAACAAGAAAGCAGAATCAGGACGACTTTATATATGACCGGGTTCAGGTCGTTATAGCGACCAATGCATTTGGAATGGGAATAGATAAGTCCAATGTGAGATATGTTATTCATTACAATATGCCGCAGAGCATGGAAAACTACTATCAGGAGGCAGGACGAGCAGGAAGAGATGGTGGTGAATCGCAGTGTATAATGTTGTTTTCAGCACAGGATGTCATTATAGATAAGTTTCTTCTTGACAGTAAGGAGTTTGAGGGTGTTGAAGATGAGGACAGAAGCATAATAAAAGAGCGTGACTTACACAGGCTTCATACTATGGAAATGTATTGTAAGACCACGGAATGTCTTCGTAACTACATTCTTTCTTACTTTGGTGAAAAAACAGGAGAGCCATGTGGTAATTGTGGTAACTGCAACAATGAATATGAACAGATAGATATGACTGCGGATGCAAAGTGGGTTATTAACTGTCTGGCAGAAACACATGGAAGATTCGGCTTGAGTATCGTGCTTGGAACACTGCTTGGCGCAAAGCGTGCAAGACTTAAGGAAGTAGGTGCGTTAAGCTATAAGTCTTATGGAAAGTTGTCTGATAGAAAAGAAGCAGAACTAAGGCTCCTTATTGACCAGATGATAAATGCTGGATATGTTATACAGACAGATGGAGAGTACAGTGTTTTAAGAATGGGTGATATAAGTCCTTTAAGGGATGAAAATACTCATGTATACATAAAGAAGGCCAAGAGAACATATGCTGGTGAGCAGCTCAATATGGCAGGACAGACAGGCAGAAAGGCTGCTTCAGGAAATATGAGTGATGCTACAGAAGGAAGCAATGCAGCTTCAAGGACAAGGAAGAAGAGTACAGATTCACTTACTGCTGCAGGTTATGAGCTGTTTGAGCGGTTAAGGGCATTAAGACTTGTTATAGCGAGAGAAGAAGGCATGCCTCCATACATTATATTTAATGACAAGACGTTGATAGATATGTGTGAAAAGCTGCCGGTCGATTCAGACACTATGCTATCAGTATCTGGTGTAGGACAGAATAAGCTTATGAAGTATGGAAGTAGGTTTACAGAGGAAATCAATAAGTTCGTTAGTGAGCATCCAGGTGTTGTTACTACACTTGATATATAGTGGAAAATTGTAATTAAGTGCATACAGATATTGATATGGAGGATATAAAGTTGGAAGATAAAACAAAGATAATAGCAGTCGCAGGCAAAGGCGGCGTTGGAAAGACATCACTTGCAGGAGTTATAGTAAAGCTTCTTGTTGAAAGCTTTCCTGATAAGAAGATACTGGCAATAGATGCAGACCCGGCAGTCGGTCTGTCAACAGTGTTAAATGTAGATGTAGATAAAACCATAGATGATATAAGAAAAGAAGTTATAAAGAATGTTGAGGATGGTGATACCAAGTCGGCAGTAGAACTTTTAGGAGAAGCTAAATATGAAATATATGATGCATTAAAGGAGCAGGATGGCTATGCATTTATAGCAATAGGAAGACCTGAAAGTGCAGGCTGTTATTGCAGGATTAACTCATATCTTAAAGAAGTTATCACTATGCTTTCAGACCAGTTTGACTATGTTGTCATAGATGGCGAGGCAGGTATTGAGCAGATAAACAGAAGAGTTATGGAGAAGGTGACACACCTTCTGCTTGTAACAGATGCAAGCAAGAAGGGATGTCAGGTTGTTAAAACTATCAAGGACGTAGCGGATGAACTTGTTATGTATGATAAGATAGGTGTTATTGCAAACAGACTTCCGGATAGCAAGGTAACAGAGCTTATGGATATAGGTGATATGCAGCTTCTTGCGGCTATAGAGAGTGATGAGGAGCTTGCAAGAGCAGATGTTTTAGGTGAAAATGTATTAAAACTTTCTGATGATACAAAGATAGTTAAAGGAGCAAGAGAAGCTCTTGCTAATATCGGGATATTATAGGATTGCGGAAATTGTAAAGCAATGTAGTAATTCGTGTACATCATAATATAATGGTCAAAAGGTCGAAGGTGAAAAACTGATTCGTTAAAGAAAGGATAACAACTTGAAAGATTTACAACATTTATATTATTTTGAAAAGCTTCTTGAAGAGGTGAATAATGAACTTGTAAGAAAGGCACAGGAAAAGGGGGATATAGCCATTGGAGCTGTATGCTTTCAGATTCCTGAACCACTGCTTAACCTTCCGGGATGCTTTTCAGTGAGATTGCGTGCACCAAGGACAGGTTCTATAGAGATGGGCACATATTATATGAGCAGCATGCTATGTGAGGGGTGCAGGGCAATACTTGAACGTGCTATAGAAGGTGGATATAACTTTCTTGATTGTATAATAGCACCTGATGCATGTGCACAGATGAACAGGTGTGTTGAAAATATAGAGAGACAGAAGCTGATTACTAAGGAAAAGTTTTTTGTGGAATATTCAGATGTTCCTATGAAGTCAGATGAGTCAGCACTAAAACATTATGTAAAGCAGATGAGGCTGCATGTTCTTGAGCCGCTTCACAATACATATGGAATAGATATATCAGATGAAGCATTGAGGAAAGCTGTAGATGAACAGAATGAGATAAGCAGGCTTATAACAGAAATCGGAGATTACAGGAAAGAGGATAATCCAAGAATAACAGGCTATGAGTTCGCTGTGCTATGTCTGGCAACATATTGCTGTCCTAAGGAGTACCTTATAGATAAGTTAAGGGATACAGCTAAAGAGTTAAAGGTAAGACAGCCGGATATTAAGAAAAACTACAGGGCAAGAGTAGCACTTATAGGTTCTGAGATAGATAATCCAGAACTTATAAAGCTTGCAGAAGAAGCAGGTGCACTTGTTGTTGCTGACCGTTTCTGTTTTGGTTCACTTCCAGGAAGAAGTGAGATTATTCTTAATGATGAAGAGGATGTTCTATATCAGATATGCAGACAGTATATGCAGTGGGGCAAATGCCCAAGATATATGAACACAGAGAAAATAAGGGAACGTGAGGAGTATGTTGATTATATAGCTAAAGAATATAAGGCAGAGGGTCTTATATATGAACAGATAAAGTTCTGTGATTACTGGGGCTATGAGAGAGCATCAGCATTTCATGTTATGAGGGAAGAGTACGGGTATCCGGTTCTTTCTATAGACAGGCCATATGTAGTAGGTTCTTCAGGACAGATAAGAACAAGAATACAGGCATTTGTTGAAAGTCTTGAGATAAAGAAAATCAACAAGAGCAGGTAACAATTCGTAGGTATCAAAGTCGGGGGGCTTTTGACCCCGACATCAAATAATTAGACCATAAATTGAATTTAATGCAATATTAAAAGATATACTTAAAAAAACAGATATACAAAACAGGATGGAGAATAATATATGTCAAGTAAGCTTGGAAGCGAGCCGCTTGGAAAGTTTTACACAGGTAAGAAGCCTAAGAAAAGGCGTGAATGGCGTGGACTTAAGGATACCTGGTATGATTACACAAGATGGCTTGGATATTGGAAAACATTAATAACATTTATAATAAAGCCCAATAATATGAAAGGATTTTTCAGATACCGCTGGATGATGAATTATCTGGCACTTCCTGATTTTATGGACAGGCATACAGAGGGTATGAGAGATCTGCAGCTTCGGATGGCACACAATGCCCTTGGACTCATAGTAACAGATATATGTGGTATGTTAGGACAGATATTTAAGGCAGATCCAGCCATAGGAAATGATAAAGAACTTAATAAAAAAATAGTATTGTTTGATGAGAATATGATGAGTACCCTTATGGGAGGCTTTCCGAATCTTGTATGGCTGTCAGTAGAGGTTCCAGCGGTGTATACAAGTTCAATGATGTCACAGACAGGTGTAAGCTATTATGTTGATGTGACACATGAATACGGGGTGCCATCAGATGTATGTCCTATGCCAGCAGCTGAGCTTGGTGTTGCGCTTGCAGATGATTTCCCTCTTATTGGATGCTGTGCAGTGCAATGTAACACAACATGTGATGGAAGTCTTATGGGTAATGGTATAGAGGCAAGATCTTTTAAGATACCGACATTCCAGCTTGCAGTTCCTATAAGACACAGACAGGAAAGTGTTCAGGAGTATGCAGCAGAAGAGGTGCTTAATGCCATACATTTTATAGAGGAACAGACAGGTGAGAAGTTTGACTGGGATGCATTCTTTAAAAGCATGGAAAGGTTTAATGAAGAAACTGACGAGTTCCTTGAGTGGATGGAAATATCAAAGACAGATTATCCACAGGTTATGGGAGTTACACTTGCACTTTACAGGTATGGTGTTTATCAGGCTGCTGGTGGAAGAAACCAGGCATTTCTTGATATGGATAAGAAGCTTACACGTATGGCGATGGAAGGTTATGAAAAGAAGCTGCCTGCTGCTAAGGAATATCGTCACCGTGCTATGACATGGGGCGTTCAGGCAGCATATTATACAGCGCTTCCTATATGGCTTCTTAACTGTTGGGGAGTTGTGACAATAACAGATATGCTTAGTATGGTATCAACAGAAAAGGTTAATACAAAAGATAAGCATCAGGCTATGCTGGACCTGGCATATTTATATGAGAATATGATTATGAGAAACCGTTCTAACGGTGGATATGAAACAGGCGTTGAGGCACTCTGGAGATTCTGTGAAATGTTCCGTATAGATATAGTTATTATGTATGTACATATGGGATGTAAGTCTATGTCAGGATATCATGGACTTTTTGAAGAAGAGGCAAGAAAGCATGGCGTACATCTTATATGGGTAACTCATAATCTTATGTGTCCAGAGGATGGAAGCAGGCGTGATATGAGAACAGAGATAAACAGATATATGAGAACAGTGTTTAGAGAAGAACCGCTAGACCCTACACTTGAAGATTTCGATGATAAGCAGAACTGGTAGGAAGCTGCGTGGATTGCGCAGCAGGTAAGCATATGCAGAGTATGGAGGACATATGAGTAAGTTTTATGGTGGCTGTGATGCCGGAAGTACATATACTAAGTGTGTAATATTAAATGAAGATGGAAAAATAGTAGCAGATGTTACAAAAAGAAGCAGAATTAATCCTGTATTGAGTGCCAAAGATGCACTTGATACAGCGATAAGTCTGGTGGATGGATTAAATAGTGCAGAGGAGCTTTCATATCTTATTGGAACAGGTTATGGACGTAATAAGGTACCATTTGCCGATGAGAATATATCAGAGATAAGCTGTCATGCCATGGGAGTACATGTGACAGACCCTTCTGTTAAAGCTATCATAGATATAGGTGGACAGGATGTTAAGGGTATAGCGATAGATACTGATGGAACAGTCCTTAACTTTGCCATGAATGATAAATGTGCAGCAGGAACAGGACGATTCTTTGAGTCTATGGCAAGAGCCTTTGAGATGAGCCTTGATGACTTTTCAAAGCTTTCACTATCAGCTAAAAATGTTATTCCAATAACAGCACAGTGTGCAGTGTTTGCAGAGAGTGAAGTGATATCGCTTGTAGGTGAGGGAAAGCCTATGGATGAAATAGCGGCAGGTATAGAGCTTTCAGTTGCTAAAAGATGCTTTGTTATGGCAAAAAAAGCCGGAGTAGTAGATTCAGTCACACTTACAGGTGGTTGTGCAAAGAATGAAGGTTTAAAACAGGCAATCGAGAAGGTACTTAAGGTAAAGGTTGTAGAGCTGTCAGTGGATCCACAGCTTATGGGTGCACTTGGTGCAGCAGAGTATGCAAGACAGAAGGGAAGAGTTAAGCAGTGATAATATTAAAAATAGCAGCAATAACAGCCATAGTTCTGATTATATTATTTGTACTCACGTTGATCATATATTTCTTTAATCTTGATATGAAGTTTGCCGCATGTCTTATAAAACCGCTTACAGCTTATTATAACTGGTCGGGAAACAGAAGAAAAAAGCATAAAGAAAAGCAAAAGGAAAAGCAGCAGGGATGATGCTGCATAAGAAAGGCTGAATGTAATATGCAGGTTCTAAGTATTTATGATAAAGATATATCAGAGTTAAAGAAGTGCTTTAACTCTGATGCTTATGGAAATATTAAAAAGCTTCCGTCAGATAAATCATGGGAGGTTACAGCACAGGAAAGTCTGGTTCTAAAACGTGATATGGCATATGAGCTTGGTGGAGGTATGAATAAAGCCATTAGTTCAATAGCCTTTACTACGTCAAGTGAATGTGTCAGTGATGACGGAGTATATCTTATGGGAGAAGATCTTCAGGATATAAAGGAAGATATATCATATGCAAGATTCACCTTTATACGGCTGAATGAGTCTTATATTAAGGATATACAGGAAAAAAATGCAGAAGCCCTGCATGCTGCCCTGCGTGCTGTTGACTATGTGAGATATCATAATTTTCCTAAAGGATATATGATGAGAATATCATCAGTAAAGGAAAGAGAACCAGTAAGAGTGTCAAAACAGGCAATAGCAGATGGCATGACATTTTCACATATAGGCTCTGAGATGATAAATGCATACAGGAAACGTAAGGAAGTTGAAGCAGTGCAGATATACTTTCTGACAAGTAAAACAGCGGATTATGAGCTTTTATATGATAAGGCACATAGAATTGAACAGATTACAGATTCGCTTAATCATATGTTTAACGGACTGGTTATGGATTGTTCATCCTGTAAGAGCAGAGAGCTGTGTGATGAGATAGATGGGATGAAAGAGTTACATAAGAATCTTTCATCCATCTGACAGAGGCTGGCTGTCTCTGCTTTTTTTGCTTTTGATTTTATTCTTATACATAATGGAATCTACAGCTTTAAAGCAGTTATCAATACCACTTTCGTCTATAGCACCATATCCGGTTGCAACAGAATATGGATAGTCAGTTGTAGCTGCAATATCATTAACAGCCTGATGAAATGTTTTAAGACATCTGTTGATGATATCAAGGCTTGTATTGTTGATTATGACACAGAATTCATCACCGCCGATTCTATAGCACTGACCGATTTCCATGAAATTCTCGTGCATAATCCTTGCAGTATTCTTAATAGCTTCATCACCGAAACGGTGTCCGTATGTATCGTTGATATGCTTAAGATTATTAAGGTCTGCAATGAGTATATATCTGTGTGATTCTACGCTTAAGCGTTCTTTTTCCATGGCAAGCTCAAAGGCAGAACGGTTGTTTATATGTGTCATGGCATCAGTGAATGCCAGTTCCTTGTATATTTTATTACGTGTGTTTTGTATAAAATTCTCTTTGATAACATGAAATATCGAAAAACTGAAATATACAAGCAGCAAAGCAATACCATATACAGAAAATCTTATTCTTTCAAAAGTTGAATTGTTAGAATAGTAGCGTATAATATCAAGAATAAGAAAGAATGATATTATCATAATAGATATAAATATATTAAACTCTCTGATTGTGTTTGTTTTCCAGTTTTTAATATAAGTTATTATGACTGCCAATGTAATAGAGAGTATCTCAATATGAACAATCCAGAGGACATTGGATACAATTATCAATCCCATAAGCTGCATTGTAAATATAACAGCGATTGAGAGTATTTCACACCAGTATACTATATACATATAAGCTTCATTCTTGATATGGTCAAAGGTAAGAAGAAAACCAGTTACTGCGATTGGAAATAAAAAGTAACAGCAATATCCTATATATGATGTAAAAGTTCCATGGCTGAAAAACAGCTGGATTACAGTAGAGTTGCAGATTGTCCATATACCAGCAAACATAGATGTAAGTCCAAACCAGTAAAGTCTTTTAGATAAATCAGTTTTTATTATAAAAGCTGTTATTAAAAGCATAATGCCACATATGCAGGCAAGAAAACCTATTATCAGCTGAAATGCATGCCGGCATAATATATCAAATATAAGGGCACTTTTAGTACCAGTTGAGATATGAAGAAGCTTCGTAATATCAATCTGTGAATTCATATCTATAGTAAGAGTAAAATCGTGCTGTGGGACTTTAACAAAATACCAGTGAGAAGGTCTTGCTAATCCGGCAAAATCGATTATATCATTTTCGTTGTACACCTGTTCATTATCAATATATATATTAACTGCAGAGTTGTACGCATAAAAAGAAATATAATTACCTGCTAATTCATCACCATGAATAAAACGTGTCAGAGTTACTGACTTTGTTTTTTCATTGAGTCTGGCAGGAAGATTAATGGATGAATTAGTATTATTGAAGCTTATATTATAATTATCAGTTATGGTATTGGTTGATTCGTTGTTAAGACATAATCCATTTATCCTTGTATTGCAATATATAGCTATACCTAAGAATAGAAAAACAGTAAGGATAAAACACATACTTATATTGACAGCAGATGAATTTGTAATTATATTAAACTTATTAGCGAAGCAATGCTTTTTATTTGAAAATATATTCTGCATAATTAGTTGCTATCCTTTCTGATAATATTTTGACGGTTATGTAAAATATCACTTTAGTACTATATAATAGTACTAATTACCCACAAACCTTGACATTATAGCATAAGTTTGTAATTTAATTCAAGTACCAGAATGTATCAAATTAATATTTTAAGGCATTGGAAATGGAGGATTATTGTGTATAGAGAAGATTATAGTGTAGTTATTCCAAAGTTTAAGGAGGTTAAGGTATCAATAGATGAGCTTGGTGCAGTGAGTGGAAAGCTTGATGTTAAAACAGGACATGATAATGCAGTTATTATTAATAATGCAATAAGAAGCTTATCTGAAAATGGTGGTGGTACTGTAATAGTACCAGCTGGAATATGGGCATGTGCACCTATAAGAATATTGTCTGGAATCAATCTTCACCTTGAGAGCCAGGCTATGCTTAAGTTTATAAAGTCAAAGGAAGACTATCCTTTAATAATAACTAATTATGAAGGTCAGCAGTGTATACGTGCTGTTTCACCAGTTACAGCAGAGAATGCAGAAAATATAGCTATTACAGGTGAAGGAATCATAGATGGAAGCGGAGATGAGTGGCGTCCAGTCAAGAGATTCAAGGTAACAGACAAGCAGTGGGAAGCACTTCTTAAGAAGAGTGATAATGTGTTTGCAACAAAAGAAACAGAAGTGTGGATGCCATCAAAGTCAAGCCTTGCTGGAAACGAGAAGAATATCCAGGGTGATACAGAGGATATTATAGATGAAGCTTCTGAATATTATGATTTTTACAGACCTGTTATGATAAGCTTAAGATATTGCAGGAATATTCTTTTACAGGGAGTTACATTTATGAATTCACCAGCATGGAATATTCATCCATTTTTCTGCAGGAGTCTTACAGTAGATCATGTAAATGTGCGTAATCCATACTATGCACAGAATGGTGATGGAATAGATGTTGAATCATGTACAGATGTACATATACATCATAGTGTGTTTGAAACTGGTGATGATGCAATATGCATAAAATCAGGAAAGAATGCAGTTGCAAGAACAATAGAAGGTCCATGCAGCAACATATATGTTCATGACTGTATTGTAAATGAAGGGCATGGCGGCTTTGTAATAGGAAGCGAAATGTCAAGAGACGTTAAAGATATACTTGTTGAGAACTGTACATTTACAGGTACTGATGTTGGTGTGAGGGTGAAGAGTGCATTAGGACGAGGCGGAGTAGTTGAGAACATAACAATCCGTAACATTAATATGATAAATATTAAGGGTGAGGGCGTAATACTTACAATGTCTTATGTTCTTAATCTTCTTAACCGTGATGAGACTAATGCTATGGACAATGAAGAAGATATTCCATATTTTAAGAATATGAATATGGAAAACATAACATGTCTGGGTTGTAAGGAATTTGTTAAGATAGAGCCTTTGGATGGACGTCCTGAAACAATATCAGATATTGTAGTGAATGGAAAGAAATATTGTTAAAATTAATAATAATAATATTATTATGATATTATTATTGATAATATTATTATTGAGCATATGAATGTAATGGGGGAAGGAAAAACTGTAATCTGGCAGTTGTTTCTTTCCCTTTTATATGGATAACGAATATTGTGATGTGTGTAATGAAAATATAAAATGTGTTTTTCGGATACATGAATGGAGATAAAGATGAAAAATAATAAGTATGAAATAGACATGTGCAACGGCACAATAATGGACAAACTCATATCATTTGCACTGCCACTTATGATATCAGGAATGCTTCAGCTTATGTTTAATGCTGTTGATATAATAGTTGTAGGACGTTTTACAGGAAGTCAGGCGTTAGCAGCAGTTGGTTCGACGACAGCGCTTATATGTACATTCACTAATCTTTTTATAGGTGTATCGCTTGGAGCTAATGTGCTTGCTGCACGGTTCTATGCTTCAGGAAAGACGAAGGAAATGTCTGAAACAGTACATACAGCTATATTACTTGCTTTAATAAGTGGTATCGCCATGAGTGTTATAGGAATATTGTGTGCCAGAGAATCCCTTGTGCTTATTGCAACACCGGATGATATTATCGGGCAGGCAGCATTATATCTCAGGATATATTTTTTGGGCATGCCATTTTTTATGTTATATAACTATGGTGCAGCAATATTAAGGGCGGTTGGCGATACCAAGAGACCTCTTATGTACTTAATAGCTGCTGGTACAGCGAATGCAGTATTAGATCTCATACTTGTAATTATATTTAAAATGGGTGTAGCTGGTGTAGCCATAGGCACAATAACATCGCAGTTTATTTCGTGTGTGCTTGTTATAAGGTGTCTGTGCAAGACCAATACCATATATAAGTTATACATATCAAAGCTTAGAATAAAGAAGTATTATCTTATCCAGATACTTAAGGTAGGACTTCCAGCAGGTATACAGAGTACAGTTATTAACTTTTCAAATGTTTTGTTACAGTCATCTGTTAATTCATTTGGAGAAATAGCTATGGCTGGTTACACGGCAGCCAACAATATACTTGGATTTTTATATGTATCAGTTAATTCAGTTACACAGGCATGTATGAGTTTTACAAGCCAGAATTATGGTGTGCGCAAGTTTAAAAGAATGGATAAGGTGCTTGCTGACTGTGCAATATTGTCAATAATAGTATCTGTAGTTATAGGTGGCGGCTCATATCTTTTAGGACATCAGATACTAGGAATATATACTAAGCAGGAAGATGTAATACAATGTGGTATGGAGATTCTTTCCATATCAACCATTCCATATTTTTTGTGTGGTCTTATGGATATGATTCCGGGTTCTATGAGAGGAGTTGGATATTCAGCAGTTCCTATGATACTTTCTATAATCGGAACAGTTGGAACAAGGCTTGTGTGGATATATGGAGTATTCCCAGAGCACAGGTCATTGTATGTTTTGTTTATGTCATATCCAGTTTCATGGGGATTGACGATAGTTATGCAGGCAATATGCCTTGTGTTTGTAAGAAGGAAAATAAGGAAGTGACAGAAATAACAGAACAAAATAAAGAAAGAGGGATAATTGATAAAATATGAATAGCAAAATAGGTAATTATAATAAACAACAGTTAAAAGATCAGCTTAAGTCTATGGGACTTAAAGGTGATGAAACTATACTTATACATTCATCAATGAAGTCTATAGGTGAGGTTGATGGTGGTGCAGATACTGTGCTTGATGCGTGGATGGAATATTTTAAGGATGGACTTTTACTTCTGCCAACACATACATGGAAGACTGTAAATGCGGATAATCCGGTATATAATCCACAGACAACTCCATCATGTGTAGGACTTCTTACGAATATGTTTATGAAAAGGGATGGGGTTATACGTTCGCTTCATCCAACCCATAGTATGGCAGGTTACGGGAAAAATGCTGCAGAATATCTGGCAGGTGAGGAATATAATAATACACCATGTACTCCTGGTGGCTGTTATGACAGACTTAAGGATGCAGGCGGCAAAGTGCTGCTTGTAGGTGTCGGCCACGAAAGAAACACCTATATACATAGTGTTGAAGAGGTGTTGAATGTGCCTAACAGACTGTCGGATATGCCTATGGAGCTTGTTATAGAACTTCTTAAGGAAGATGAAGATAATAAAAACAAATTATGCAGGAAGGTATATGTAAGAAAGCATTACAATGCACAGCAGCCTCATATATCTGAGGATTTCGTCAAGCTGAACCAGATATTCCTTGACAGCGGAGTTGTTAAAAAGGTAAAGTTTGGCGATGCCGACAGTCTTTTGTGTGATGCTAAAGGGATGTTTAATGTTGTAAGACATGTGATTGCACCAGACCCAGAGTGTATTGTAACTAAGGATACATTATCGATGCCAGAGTATTGATTTGATTATAGGAAAAAACTATGACTACATATATTTTATTAGGATTATGCATATGTAATGCTTTATTATATAATAACCACATAAACATATAAGAAATATAGGAATGCGTTAAAAGAAAGAGAAAGTGGTGGAATATATGAAACAGATATTATGCTTTGGAGATTCTAATACATGGGGACTTATCCCTAAGACTAATAAAAGATATGAGTGGGGCGTAAGGTGGACAAGCCTTCTTAATGAAAGTCTGAATGATAAAAAGGAAGGTGGATATCGTGTTATAGAGGAAGGCTTGTGTGGCAGGACAACCGTATTTGACGACCCGTTAAGAGATGGACGAAATGGTGTAAAGATACTGCCAACTATATTGGAAACCCACAATCCAGTTGATATAGTGATAATTATGCTTGGAACTAACGACTGCAAGACTGTTTACAATGCATCAGCAGAATTTATTGGTCAGGGCGTAAAAAGACTTATCGGACAGGTAAAGAACTACATACCAGATAGTAAAATACTTGTAATATCGCCTATACATCTTGGTGAGGGCGTTTGGGAGTCAGACTATGACCCTGAATTCTCTAGTGCTTCAGTGAGCCTGTCAAAAGAGCTTTCAGATGTATACAAAAAGATTGCAGCACAGGAAAATGTTGGTTTTATAGCAGCTTCAGAAGTTGCATCCCCAAGCACTGCTGACAGAGAGCATCTTAACGAGGAAGGTCATAAGAGGCTTGCAGGGAAGGTGGAAGAGTGGGTTAAAAATGTGGCGTAATTGTGGAGAGATAAAGCGTAAATTACGATATAATGAGCGCAAGAGAAAAGGAAGCGGCTGCGAAGCAGACATTTACTTTTCTTGCGCCATTAACGAAC
>OGMN01000147.1_pt1 | contig 86238 bp, 71 predicted proteins | sample 1573211 | NCBI WGS metagenome assembly OGMN01 (sample SAMEA2581876, study PRJEB24529) | metagenome | biome: Human gut stool | place: China | collected 2011
ATTTCGGCGACTTGTATATAATAGCATTCCCCGTTACTTCTGTCAACACCTTTTTGACAACTTTTTTATGTTTTTTTCAAGAAAAAATCCGCACCGAAAAATACGGTGCGGATTTATACTCTTTTTACTTTTATTGTACTTTATGACGCATATGCGGGAAGAATATAACGTCGCGGATACTGCTGCTGTCTGTCAGGAACATAACCAGGCGGTCGATACCGATGCCCAGCCCTCCTGTAGGCGGCAGACCATATTCCAGCGCGGTTACGAAATCATCATCCATCATATGAGCTTCATCATCGCCGGCAGCGCGGTCTTCCACCTGTTTCTGGAAGCGTTCACGCTGGTCGATAGGATCGTTGAGCTCGGAGAAGCCATTGCAGATCTCTCGCGCATAAATGAAGCCTTCAAAACGGTCTGTAATTTCAGGATCTGCTTCACTGCTTTTGGCCAGCGGTGAAATTTCTTTCGGATGTCCTGTGATAAACGTAGGTTGGATCAGTTTCTCTTCTACGTGTTCTTCAAAGCAGGCATTGATGATTTTACCGATGCCGAAAGTTTTTTCGTAAGGCACGTTGATAGCATCTGCCATTTTACGCGCTTCGTCGAGGTCTTTGATACCGGAAAAATCCTGTCCGGTATATTTAGCTACGGCCTCGATCATAGTCATTCTATTCCAGGGAGGAGTCAGATCGATCTCCTGGCCTTCGTAACTGATCTTCATCGTGCCGAGCACTTTCTGTGCAGTCTGTGAAACAATGGTTTCAGTCAAATGCATCAGATCATTATAGTCAGCATAGGCCTGGTAGATCTCGACCATGGTAAACTCAGGATTATGTTTGATATCAATACCTTCATTGCGGAATACGCGCCCTAATTCATAAACACGTTCCATACCGCCGACGATCAGACGCTTCAGATACAGTTCCGGCGCGATACGCATATAAAGCTGCATATCCAGCGCGTTATGATAGGTGATAAACGGACGTGCGGCTGCGCCGCCGGCAATAGAATGCATGATCGGCGTTTCGACTTCCAGGAAGTCTCTGCCGTCTAAAATCTCGCGAACGCTTTTAATGATCTGGCTGCGCAGAACAAAAGTGCGGCGGACTTCAGGATTAACGATCAGGTCAACATAACGCTGACGATAACGCATTTCTACATCTTTCAAGCCATGCCATTTTTCCGGCAGAGGCCGCAGAGATTTGGAAAGCAGTTCCAAAGCAACCGCTTTAACAGACAATTCGCCCATGTGCGTACGGAAAACTGTTCCGGCTACACCGATAATATCGCCGATATCCATCAGTTTGATTAAGGTATAGTTTTCTTCGCCCAAGGCATCCTTACGTACATAAAGCTGAATACGGCCTGTTTTATCCATCAGATCGATAAAGCAGGTTTTGCCATGACCGCGGATAGCCATAACACGACCGGACAGACGGACAACAGTTTCATTAGCCGTTAATTCTTCAAATTGGTCGGCAATATCCTGAGCATGGTGGGTCCATTCAAATTTATGGCCGAAAGGTTTCCAGCCTTTTTCTTCGATTTGGTGCATTTTATTGATGCGCACCTGCATTTGTTCATTGATTTCTGTTTCTGTTAAAGCTTCCGGTTCGGCAGCTTGTTGATTTTTAATTTCTTCCGACATATTTCTCGCTCCTAAAAAATCAGATCTATTTAATTTTTACTATTTTATATGAAAGCTCGCCTACAGGAGTATGCACCTGTACGACAGTGTTTACTTTCTGTCCCAAAATCGCAGCGCCGACCGGTGATTCATTGGAGATACGGTTCTGCGAAGGATCGGCTTCAGTAGTGCCGACAACAGTATAGGTTTCTTCGTCTCCAAATTCCATATCTTTAACGATAACGGTAGAACCGAGAATAACTGTGCCTTTTTTCTTTTTCGCAGTTTCGTCAATGAGCGTAGCCGTGCTGATCATCTGCTCCAGCTCGATAATACGCCCTTCGATAAAGGCCTGCTCATTTTTGGCATCGTCATATTCGGAATTCTCGCTTATATCGCCATAAGAAATGGCTACTTTAATACGCTCGGCAACTTCCTGACGTTTTACAGAACGAAGATTTTCTAATTCGTCCTCCAGTTTTCTTAAACCTTCGGCCGTTAAAATAGTTTCTTTAGCACCCATGGTATTACTCCTTTAAAATCATATTTTTCCGCCGCCTCACAATACAAACAGTGCCAAGCAGCAATGCCTGACACTGGGATCAACGGATAAATAATATAATGTACTAGGTTAAATTATAATTTTTTGTTGGTTTATTGTCAACCTCAGATATTACGCATTGCCAGTTCCTGTTCGACAAAACCCTGGATATGCGCGATTTCTTCATCTGTAACGGCCCGTTCAAAATTGCGGAAGCCAGCCAGACTGAAATCGTGTTTACGGGCTAATTGCGAGATCGTATCGATCTGTTCGATAGTCAGTTTCCGTCCCAGAGTAAAATTTTCATAACGCTTTTCCAGTGCCAAAATCATTGTTTCTGCCATACAGGCAAAAGAAGTCTGCGGCGGGAAGCCAAAATCGAAATGGAAATCGACATTACCCGGCACCTTGATCACACCGCCTTCTATGACCAGCACATCTTTGCGTTTGGAAGCTACCTCACGCGAAACGTTACGCGGTCTTGCCACATCGCAGACGATGGCCCCGGCCTTGAGATCCTCAGGTTCGATCAGAAAATCTACGGCGCTGGTAACTGCGATCACAACATCGGCATCCTTCAGGCTGTGTTTGATGTCGTTGGAAACCGTCAATTTGCCGGCAACACTGCCCGAAAGCTCTTGCGCCAGTTCTTCCAACGGCTGCAGATGCCTTGCGACCATTGTAATATCCTTTGCTTCGCGTGCCAGAATCCTTGTACAGGCCGCACCGATCGAACCGCTGGCACCGACAATAGTCACATGCGCAGTTGCCAGATCTTTTCCCATCAGCCTTACTGCTTCACGGGTTCCCTCCAGTGCTGTTGCAACTGTGTAGCTGTTGCCCGATGTCACAGCTATATCTAAATTTTTCGCCACTGTGATGCCTGCATCGCCAACGATAGAGGTGAATGCGCCCAGGCCTACCACTTTAGCGCCCAGTTCCTGAGCGATCTTCCCTGATTCTATGATCCTGTCCATAACAAATTCTTCCGGCAGTTCAACCATTTGCTTCGATGTCAGGGGACAGCCGATAAACCAGCCTTCCGCTTCTGCGTAAGGGCTCTTGATACCTGTGATATGTGAAACCTGAAAAGGTTTTTTCAGCTTCAGAGCACTTTCCAGCCAGCTGTCAGGAATAAATTTCAAAACAGGCGATACGTGAGCCATATCATGAATCGACAGCGGATGTATGATAAATGCAAACTTTTCCATTAAATGTGCTCCTCCTCTCCGTTCAGATATTCTAACCCGGATTCTATCTTATATTCTTCCAGTAATTTTTCGTAGACAGCCGCATCAAGCTGTTTATCAGCACCGCTGGCTGCCACCAGCAGGCCTTCCATCACATTGGTACCATAGCTGCGTCCGTCCAAAGACGGCGTCGTTGTGATCAGACAGCGTACTCCGGCATTGCGCAGCAGCTTGCGGTCACCGGCTGTAACAGTATTGGTAATAATAGTCTTGCCTGCCAGCTTATCCGGCATAAACCGCCTGATAAAATGAAAATCACCGGCAATAATATCGTTCTCTAAAAAATAGCCCTGGTGCTGCGGTTTTCTCTGGCTTTGTTTGGCGCCCATCGGATAGAACCACCTTACGGGCAGCTTTGTCAGAAGCGGCGCCAGCAATTTTGCAAAACTATCCAGAGTCTGCAGCGATTTGATCGGATGATCCCAGTTCAGCCCAAAAATCAAATCACCAAAAGTAACGTCAGCGCCATTGGCTACCAACGCTTCGGCCATACCAAAACGATCTACACCGCAGACCATAAGCACTTTTTTCCCTTGAAAGTCTATGATTTTATCAGCAGCAAGGCGATTGATCAGAATACGTTCCAAAGAATTTTTCAACCCGCTGCCATCCAGCACAGGGGTGTTTTTGACATTTTCGATCAGCTTGGCCGATTCACGAAAAGTATACCGCCGACCGCCGGCATATACATAAAGATCGGTCCCTCCCAATCCCAGCGCGTCTACCCGGCCATCCAGCTCTTCCAGAAGCTGCCGGGCTTTCTGCAGATTTCCGTCAGTGCCCAGCCGTTCTATTATAAAGGTCTGCCCCTTAAGCTGCAAAGTACTTTTAGCATTGCGCTCAGAAGATCCCAAACTTACACTTACGATATGTTTACAGCTGCATTCAGTTGTCTGAGAGGCAATCATTGTTCTACTTCTTTCTCTAAAAAACTTGTCCCTGATGACATATCATTTTAGCATATTTAAAGTGTTCCTACAATATTTGCTATTAGATTTAGTATTATCTTATTTATTTTAACCGTTTTCAGGCGCCGAATTTTTCTGCGGCCTCGATATATTCTGCCAGCAGTTTTTTAAAATCGGCGTAGGTTTCTGTCTGATGGAACCTGCCGCGATATTCGGCAGCTTTAGGCATACCCTTAAGATAGGCGCCGATATGCCGACGCATCTCTTTAACAGCAACAGATTCATTTTTATATTCTATCAGCATCTCCAGATGCCGCAATGCCAGAGCAAGTTTTTCTTTTAAGGGCGGTTCCTGCGGCACAGGCAGTCCCGACAAGGCGGCCTGCAATCTGCTGAACAGCCAGGGATTGCCGTCGGCACCGCGCCCCAGCATCAATCCGTCGCATCCTGTTTCTGCAAGCATCCTCTGTCCGTCAGCTACTGTCAAGATATCACCGTTACCGATGACCGGTATTTTTACAGCCGCTTTGACTCTGGCGATAACCTGCCAGTCTGCCCTGCCATTATAAAACTGTTCCCTTGTCCTGCCGTGTACTGCTACGGCTGCTACGCCCGCCTTTTCTGCCAGTACAGCTATTTCTTCCGCATTGATATGTTCAGAATCCCAGCCAGCACGAAATTTCACAGTAACCGGAACAGATACAGCGTCTGTCATCCGCGCCAGAATTTCGTAGGCCAGCTGCGGATTTTTCATCAAAGCCGAGCCTTCGCCATTATTGACGACCTTAGGCACCGGGCAGCCCATATTAAAGTCGATCACATCTGCACCGTTCCCGGCGACTATCCTTGCGGCTTCAGCCAGTTCTGCCGGAACAGAACCAAAAAGCTGGATCGCCGTAGGTCTTTCACCCGGATCGATGCGCAGCATATCAAAAGTTTTGACATTTTTATAAAGCAGCCCCTTGGCGCTGACCATTTCCGAAACAGTCATACCGCAGCCAAGTTCTCTGCAAATGACCCGAAAGGGCAGATCTGTGATTCCGGCCATAGGCGCCAACAACAAAGGTACATCTAATTTTAAAGTGCCGATCTGCATAATCCACTCCCAATTTTGAAATACTATAGAAATAAGACCCGCCAGACAGCGGGTCTTTGCTTATTTAGAATTTTTCTCGTGCAGAATCCGTAATCCGTCTAAGGTTAAAAACGGCTCTACTACGTCAATAGAATCGGACTCGGCCGCCATCGTATTGGCAAACCCGCCAGTAGCAACAACAAAAGCATTACCGCCTAATTCTTCCTTCATATGTCTGACAATGCCGTCCATCTGACCGACAAAACCGTAAATAACGCCCGCCTGCATTGCATTTACAGTATTGCGCGAGATAACGTTTTTAGGTTTGATAAGCTCGATACGCGGCAGTTTTGCCGTTCTCTGGAACAAAGCCTCCGTAGAAATACCGATACCAGGGGCGATAGCGCCGCCTAAATATTCGCCTGTCGGCAGCAGGGCGCAAAATGTAGTCGCGGTGCCGAAATCAACGATGATCATCGGCATACCTTTTTTGCTGTATTTGTCAAACGCGGCAACCGCATTAACTATACGGTCTGCACCGACTTCTCTGGGGTTGTCGTAGCGCAGTGAGATACCGCTTTTAATACCGGGGCCTACGACCATAGGCGTCAGCTCAAAATAACGCTCGCACATATGGCAGAGCGGTACGATCAGCGGCGGTACAACGCTGGAAATAATGATTGCCTTAATCTGATCCATAGGCATCCGCGTATAATTGAACATACTGCGTAATAAAATACCATATTCGTCGGCAGTTTTACTGCGATCTGTGGAAAAGCGCCAATGGCAGACCAGTTCTTTATCGTCAAAAACACCTGCTACAATGTTGGTATTACCTACATCAATTACTAATAACATTCATGTTCCTCCTCAAGGAGCTTATTTAGTCCGCTCAAGCAGACCTGCCAGGAGTAAAGCCTTGCGCACTTTAGCGCCAATAAGCGCAGCCGCTGCAGCCTTTATTATATCAAATGGAAGAAATGGCGCAACTGCTAAAAGTATGGCATTGTCCCAACTCATGGGCTTTTGCAGAAAGTACTGGAAGCTGAGCTTGAAGCCGATGAGGCCTATCGCATAGCATACCAGCATTCCCACGCACATATACATAAGATTTTTTAAATAACTTGCTTCCAGGTCACGTTCTGTAAGATAACCAACAAGCCAGGCCGTAATAATAAATGCAATGATAAAGCCTCCGGTAGGTCCGACCAGCATCACAGCTCCGCCCTGTCCCTGATTGAATACAGGCAGTCCCACACAGCCGAGCATCACCCACACGCATATGCTGACAGCGCTTAAGCGGCTTCCCAGAAGCATACCGGCCAAAAGCACGACCAAAGGCTGCATCGTAATGGGAACAGGCCCAATAGGAACTATGATATATGCACTGATGATCATCATCGTGACAAAGGTTCCGGCCAGAAGCATCTCTCTGATCTTCATTACGCGTATTCCCCCTGCTTGGCCTGGGCAGGCCGGATCGAAACATCACCGGCAATGACTTTTTCGATTCTGCCGTCTTCGCGTTTTACCATTAAAAGACCATCTTCGTCTATATCGACAGCTTCACCGAAATAAGTCTGGTCAGGTGCAATAACTTTGACCTGCTGACCTAAAGTCGAAGAATATTTTTTCCATTCCTCAAGCACCGGTTTAAAACCTTCATGCAAAACTTTTTCATACAGTTCTTCCATATAGCCCAACACATCAGCCAGCAGTTCGACTCTGCTGATAGGTTCACGGGCAACATCAGCGAGCGATACAGCTGTTGCTCGCAGTTCTTCCGGCACCATCTCTTTGGGTACGTTGACGTTGATACCGGTGCCGATAACGATATAATTTATCCGTCCAAATTCAGCGCTCATTTCTGTCAAAATGCCCACCAGTTTTTTACCGTCCAGTAAAACGTCGTTAGGCCATTTGATCGATGCCTGTACGCCTTTATACTTATTTACGGCTTTCACGACGGCAATCGCTGCCAGCAGCGTACACTTCGACGCTTCCTGCGGCATGAACGGCGGCTTTAAGACAACCGAAAACCATACTCCACGGGCAAACGGAGAAAACCAGCCGCGTGACAAACGCCCCTTGCCGGAGTTCTGCTCTTCCGCGATCACCACCAGGCCATCTTCGCAGCCTTCACCGGCAAGACGTTTAGCCAGTTCGTTTGTAGACGTCGTCAGCTCACAGTAGTGTATATGATGTCCGAGCCATTTCGTTTTCAGATTAGCGACAACTTCTGCAGGCTTCAATCTGTCAGGTACTTCTTTCAGGATGTAGCCTTTTTTAGGTACGGATTCTATAGTATAGCCTTCATTTTTTAAAGCCTGGATATGCTTCCAAATCGCCGTACGCGATACTGCCAGTTCCTGAGAAAGCACTTCCCCTGAAACAGGAGCAGGCATTTTACTGCGCAATATTTCTAAAATGCGTTCCCGCATATCATCACACTCCCACACAATGTTATCCTTAGATTAGCACTGGGTTAACCAAAAGTCAAGTCACAGAAAAACCGTCCCCGAAATTCAAGGGACGGTCTTAGATTACAGACTATTGCTCGCTGGGAGCTGCAGAAGATTCTGCGGGCTGCACCTCTGCCGGCTCCGGAGTTCCGATCTCAGAAGTATTCTCTTCTTTAGATAAAATTTTACCGTATTTCATCAACTGATCGATTTCTTCGCCTTCCAAAGTTTCTCTTTCAATAAGTGCATCCGCAATCAAATGCAGTTTATCCATATTTTCATTCAGCAGACTTTCCGTTTTCTGGTAAGCCTCATCAATAAATTTACGGATTTCTTTATCGATCTTGGCAGCGACTTCTTCACTGTAGTCTTTATCTCTGCCAATATCACGTCCCAGGAAAACCTGGTCCTGACGATGACCAAACGTCATCGGACCCAATTCAGGGCTCATACCGTATTCACAGATCATCTGACGGGCCAGAGATGTAGCACGCTGCAGGTCATTGCTGGCACCGCTGGAAATTTCTTTCAGTACCAGAGCTTCAGCAACACGGCCGCCTAAAAGCACCTTCAATTCGTCCAGCATTTCACTGCGAGTCGCATAGTAACGGTCCTCTTTCGGCAGGCTCAATGTATAACCGCCGGCACGCCCACGCGGAATAATAGTTACTTTATGAACCGGATCAGTATTATCGAGCAGCATACCTACCAGAGTATGGCCGCCTTCATGATAGGCAGTCAGACGTTTTTCTTTATCACTGATCACGCGGCTGCGGCGCTCGGGACCCATAATAACACGCTCCGCCGCTTCTTCCATTTCCGGCATATCGATTTTATTCTTATTTTTACGGGCAGCCATCAACGCAGCTTCATTGACCAGATTGCTCAGATCCGCGCCGGTAAAACCAGGAGTTCTGCGGGCAATAACGCCAAGCTCGACTTCAGGACTGATAGGCTTACCTTTAACATGGACTTTTAAAATTTCCTGACGGCCTTTGATATCAGGACGATCAACGACGATCTGTCTGTCAAAACGTCCCGGGCGCAGAAGTGCCGGATCAAGGATATCGGGACGGTTGGTTGCAGCAATCATAATGATGCCTTCATTAGCTCCGAAACCATCCATTTCGACCAGCAGCTGGTTCAAGGTCTGTTCTCGCTCATCATGACCGCCGCCTAAGCCTGCACCACGCTGACGGCCGACAGCGTCGATCTCATCAATGAAAACGATACAGGGAGCGCTCTTTTTAGCCTGTTCAAACAAATCTCGGACACGGGAAGCGCCCACGCCGACAAACATTTCTACGAAATCTGAACCGGAAATACTGAAAAACGGTACGCCAGCTTCACCAGCGACAGCCTTGGCCAGAAGTGTCTTGCCTGTACCAGGCGGCCCGTAGAGTAAAACACCTTTCGGTATTTTGGCACCGAGATCATTATATTTCTTCGGATGCTTCAGGAACTCGACAACTTCTTCCAGTTCCTGCTTCGCTTCATCAGCACCAGCAACATCTTTAAAAGTAATCTTAATATTGTCTTCGTCATAACGACGGGCACGGCTTTTGCCGAAATTCATAACCCGGCCTCCGCCCCCCTGGCTTTGCTGCATAAGCATAAACCAAATACCGACGATCAAAAGCATCGGCAAAAGCGAGCTTAAGATAGTCGTCCACCAAGGCGGCTGCGGCGGCAGCTCGGCTTTAATTTCAATATCACGGGCACGTAAAGTCGGGATCAGGCTGTCATCACTGGGAGCCACAGTTGAGAAATCTTTACCATCTTTCAGCTTACCGCTGATGACATTATCAACTATCGTTACCTGTTTGACCTCATCTTGCTGCACGTGCTTCATAAACGCACTATAAGTGATGTCTGTTTTGCTGACCGTGCTGGCCGAATAATAATCGATCATCCAGATTGCCACGATGATAATCAGCAAATAGAACGTCACGTTCTTAAAAAATCTATTCAAGGAATTGCTCCTCCTTCCACTGCGATCGTCTACCAAATTACAGTAACGTCATTTTTTTATTATAATATAGATGCGGAAATTCTACAACCATTAGTCGATAAAATCATGTACGCGCATAAACACAAGGCTTTAAAACACCGATATAAGGTAAGTTACGATAGTTACCGGCGTAATCCAATCCATAGCCTACAGCAAACTCGTCAGGAATACAGAAGCCTACATAATCCGCACTTTTACCATTGACGCGCCTGTCGGCCTTATCGCACATTACCGCTGTTTTGATAGAAGCCGGCTTGTGCTGCTGCAGCATACAGCAAACAGCTTCAAGGGTCAGCCCTGTGTCAATGATATCATCGACCAGAATCACATGCCGTCCCGCCAGTTCCTCAGCCACATCAAGCTTAACGCTGACATTACCGCAGCTATTAGTGCTGTTGCCATAAGAAGACGCGACCATAAAATCAATCTTGACAGGCATATCCATTGCCAAAGTCAGATCAGTAGCAAAATAAGCGGCGCCTTTTAAAAGTGCTATTACTACTACTTCTTTGCCTGCATAATCTTGTTTCAGCTGGGCTCCCAATTCCCGGACCCGCGCTTTTATTTCTTCCTCTGTCAGTAAGATTTTACCAATATCTTCATGCATATCCACTACTTGTCATCTCCCAGACTGAAATATTTAATATCCAACGTCAGCCATGCTTCGCAGCCCTGCTCCTGTTCATGCCAGCCTGCAGCTTTCCCTCCCACCAGCCATAGGACCTGTTTACCGCAGGTTACTAAAAGCTGACTTTTTCTCTGTTCCGGAGGTACTTTAATGTCGTTAAAATACTTTTTTAATTTTTTACTTCCCAAAGACCCGGCCGGAAAAAATATGTCGCCGTCCTGCCTCTGCCTCACTTCCAGCTGCCTGTCCTGCAGCAAATGCCAGGGATATATTGCTGCATGCCACAAGGGACTTGCTGATCCCTTAAAGTAACCCAAACTTAAAATACCGTTTGGGAGCTCAACTTGCAGCCTGCCAGCTTTCTGCAGCTCAGCCAAATCAAAAACATAATTCTGCTCTGCTATCGCTGACGGTGTTTCAGCTGCAGCAACTGTAAGCTTACCATAGCTGTATACAGCACAGGTCCCGCCAGGCAGCATAAGCCTTTTATTGCTGCTGCCTTTATGCACCAAGTCGATCACATGCTGCGTCTGCTGAAAGGTAAGCAGACCTGCAGCTCCAAGCTTTTTCCACATCATCCTGATGATACGCGAACACAGCGCGGCAGGCAGCGAAAGCAGCCAGGCTGTATCACAGCTGCAGGAATGATCGTCCTGCAGCACATACTGCAAAAACTTCTCTTCTGCCAGCGCATTCAAGCAATCAGCATCCTCAGCAGTCAACGTCGCAGTCTGTGCTAAAGCCTGTTTGATATTAGGATTGAATTCCCGTTCCAGCAAAGGCAGCAATATATGCCGCACTTTATTCCGCGTATAGTACAAATCCATATTACTGCTGTCAGTACGATAATCCAAGCTACGCATTGCGCAATATGCTTCCAACATCCGACGGCTCACCTGCAAAAAGGGCCGTACGATACTGTTATTGTGACAGCGCATTCCCCCAAGCCCTTCCGCACCGCTGCCTCGCAGCAAATGCAGCAGCAGGGTTTCTGCCTGATCGTCACGGTGGTGTGCTGTCACAATATACTCAGACTTGTGTTTACTGAGAATCTCAAATAAAACAGTATAGCGTAATTTACGAGCCGCGTCCTCTACAGAAAGTTTACTCTCCGCAGCAAATTTTTTAGCGTCAACACGCAGAACTTCACAGGCAACCTGACGCATCCGGCAGAATTCCACAACAAAATCAGCATCAGCCAAAGCTTCGCTGCCACGCAAACCATGCTCTACATGACAAACTACCAGCTGATACTTCCGTTTTTCCTGCAGCAGCAGCAGTGCATCAGCCAAAGCAATTGAATCGGCCCCACCGCTGCAGGCAACAATTATTTTACTGCCGACAGGCAGATGTTCCTCTACCTGATCGAGAATTTCAGTAATTTGCCTGTGTTCTTTCATCGTTTCACCTTATTATCCTACAACCCAAATAAAAAAGGCACCTCTGCTGGAAGTGCCTTTTTAGACATTATCTGTCGCGGCTGGCGCCACGGCCGCCGCGCTTAGACTCCGTATTGCGTTTCAGATCTAATAATCTGTCATCGCTGTCTTTTAAAAAGCGCGATAATTTATCTTCAAAGGAAACAGGAGGTGCCACTTTAGGTGCACGACGTTCCTGACTTACCGGACGCTGCGGTTTCGGAGGTGCCGGAGGCGGCGGTGTCAGCTGCTTAATGGACAGACCTATCTTACCGCGTTCGTCAATAGACAACACTTTGACCTTGACCTTATCTTTTTCCTTTAAAAAATCATGTACATCTTTTACATATACATTGGAGACTTCGGAAATATGTATAAGACCAACTTTTCCTTCAGGCAATTGCACAAACGCTCCAAAATTTGTGATACCAGTAACTTCACCTTCAACGATTGCACCAACTTCGAGTGACATAAAGCGGATAATCCCCCTTAAAAAATCTTTATACAGTAAGTATTATACCCTTCTTTTAAAATCAGTGTCAACTGCATTGTACAAATATATGAAAAAAGATAAAAAATAACAGCTGTACGCCAGTAAAATCGACTGTACAGCTGTTATTTTTTCTTTTCCTCAGCTTCTGTTTCCTGTTTTTGCTGCTTTTCCTGTTCATCAACTATAAACAGCGGTACTTCGTTCTTGCCAACCATATTATGGTCTTCACGCGCCAGTTTTTCAATATATTTCAAATCGTCCAAACGTTTGCGTTCAGCTTCAAGCTCAGCCTGAACTTTTTTTAATTCGTCGACACGCTGCTGAGTGGCTGACATTTCCTTATTGATCTGGTAGATCTTGTACTCCTGCCTGCCCAATACGCCCAAGCAGATGATCAGTAAAATAATCAGGACCCATAAAAAGTCATTAGAGCTGCGGCGTTTTTTTCTGCGCATCTCAGCCATTTTGAGCTCCTTCCTGTTAATTAATCAGACAAAAATACCGGGCTGTTTGGCCCGGCATTCTTGAAACCCAAGATTATTTTTTGTGTTTTTTTGCAGGAGCAGCGTTAACAGCGTCTTTGAAAGCTTTACCAGCTTTGAAAGCGGGAACGGTTGCTGCCGGAATTTTGATGGGTTCGTTGGTACGAGGATTTTTACCGGTACGAGCGTTACGAGTACGAGCTTCAAAAGTACCGAAACCAATCAGTTGTACTTTTCCCTTTTTAGCAACTTCACCTTTTACGGTTTCGAGTAAAGCAGCTACTGCTTTCTCTACATCTTTTTTGGTGAGGCCAGCTTTTTCTGCTACTGCAGCAATAAGTTCAGTTTTGTTCACAATAAATCCCCCTTAAATTTTGTATGCGCCAGTTTAGGCGAAAACCGCTTAAACACAACGACTAAGGTTATTCACTAAAACTCTAATTCGCTATCAAAAGCAATATTCCTGCTAACATTTCATCTTTTTTTTATTTTTTTCTTAATTTTTGTGTAAAAAACGCCTTTTTTTAATTATTTTTCTCAAAATCCTTTGCCAACTCCCAAAAAGCGTCTAATTCAGCCAATGAAAAGTCCTGCCATGTTTTCTTTGAAACCTGTACTTTTTTCTCTACATAACCGAATCTTTTTATGAAACGGTTATTCGCAGCATTCAAAGCTGTTTCCGGTTCCAATCCGATATGTCTGGCATAACCGGACAAAATAAACAGCAAATCTCCCAGCTCATGCTCCATTTCCTTCAGGCTGCCTCCGGCTACTGCCTCTTCAAGTTCGTGCAGTTCTTCCAGAACCTTCTCCCAGACGCCTGCGGTATCCGGCCAGTCAAAACCTACTTTGGAAGCCTTGCTGTGCAGCTTGTAAGCACGCATCAGCGCCGGCAGTCCCGGAGAAATTCCATCAAGAACATGCGTCCGTTCCTTTTTTTCTTCCAATTTAATGGCTTCCCAGTTTTTTATTACTTCATCACTGCCTGAAACTTTACGTGAACCAAATACATGCGGGTGCCTGCGGGTAAGCTTCTCAGTCACTCCATCAATAACATCCTGCAAAGAGAACAGGTTTGCGTCAGCTGCCATATGCGCATGGAAAACAACCTGCATCAGAATATCGCCAAGTTCTTCTTCCATACCTTTAAAATCGTGATTATCAACAGCTTCTAAAAATTCATAGACTTCTTCTATCATATTACGGCGAATACTGCTGTGCGTTTGTTCGCGATCCCAGGGACAGCCGCCTGGCTCACGCAGCTTACGCATAACTTCTGTCAGCGGAAGCAGTTCAGCATCATAGCGGAAATCCTCGATATCACAGTAAAAATCATCATCGTCATCAAAACACAGCGTTTTTTCTTCCTGCAAAGCATTGACATGCTGCACAACAGTCTGCTCCTGTGCCGGAATAAAGACACTGGTAAGATGATCGATATGCGGCTGCCGGTCCAGCTCATAGAGCTTCAGCGGCAGACATTCTTCATCAGGCAGGCCTAAATTACGTAAAAAGTACAGCTGCGCTTCATCAGCGAGTACTTCCATCAAATTGATTTTCACATCCGACGCCACCAGCTGACTATAGACCTGCGTGATCATCAGCGGATATTTACCCGCATCTGCCAGCGCATCAAAATCATGGGCATCAACAATACGCAACCCGGCAATAGGATCAATGCCTAAATCGACATATGCAAGATCCAAAAAGCTCATCGCCGGCAAAATTTTCAGAGGCACTCCGGCCGCTGCAGCCTGTTCCCTCAGCAGCACCACAGTTCGTTCAGCAACCAAAGGACTGCCTGGAACAGCATAAACTACCTCCTGCTCTTTCGCATCCTGTAAAATGGAAGCAACAATTTTTTGATAGACGTCTTCAAAAGACGCTTCCTGTTCATAAACAGCGTCGCAGGACGTAAATTTTATACCAGACCGCTCAAGTTCCTTTACAGTTGGGTGTACAGCCGTACGCAGAATAACCTTGCCGCCGCTTTTCAGCACTGCCATTGTTTCCAGCGACAAATGCCCGGCGCTGCCAGGCCCCAATCCTACAACAGTAATTCCTTTTTCCATCTTACCATCCCTTTACTTGAATCTGGAACCTATCACAGGCAGTTTCTGCAATTCTTTCCTGCCGATCGTTCCGCTTGCTATCAAAGTCAATAGATAAACGATACCAGCTGCAAAAATCGTTACCGCCGTCGCAAAAGTATTGCCCCAATAAACTATTAAATAATTGTATAAAAGCATACTGACTGCTGCCATCAAAACTGCCGCCAGTAATATTTTTCCCAAAGCGTACACTTTAAAAGTGATGCCGCTGCGAATCAAAAAGAAGATGTTTAGAGCGGCTGCCAAGCCAAAATTAATGTTAGAGGCCCAGGCGGCACCGACAATATTGCATGGCAGCGCCGTAAGATACCAAACAGCAGCAGCTTTGACCAACGCGCTGAGCAGCATATTCCACATAGGAATAATAGTCTGTCCCATTCCCTGCAGCATACCTGTGGTTATCTGGTGGATACCAAGCAGGCAAATAGAGGGAGCAAGGTTTCTGATTGCCTCGCCCGCAAGAGGCGTGCCATACAGTAATTTTGAAATAGGCTGAGCCAAAGCCCACATTCCTGCAGCGGCAGGAAAAGTCAGTAAACAGCATAATTTCATGGCCATATTTGTTTTCTGGTCGATACTGTTCCTATCGCCCAGAGTAAATGCTTCTGAAACAGCAGGCACCAGGCTTGCTGTAAGGGAAAGCGTCGGAATAGTAGCCATCATGACCAAAGGCATACCCATCCCTGTAAGGTAACCGAACAGGGTCGTAGCCTCTTCGACCGAAAAACCTGATTCCACTAAGCGATTAGGCACCAGCAGCATGTCAATACTGCTCGTCACAGGCACCATAATATTAGCACAGGAAACAGGCAGCGCCAGCAATACCAGCCGTTTGGCTATCTTCCCGATACTTTCGGGTTCTTCAGTGATCTGCCTGCTGATTTCCTGCTGCCAACGCAATTTGTTCTTCAGATAAAAAAAGCTCAGTACGATAAGTCCGGTAATAGAACCCGGCACAGCACCGAAAGCAGCCCCGGCCGCCGCATATTCCAATCCGTACGGAAGCAGATAATAGGCCAGTACGACCATCGTCACAACACGTACAAACTGCTCCAGAATCTGTGAGACCGCAGGCGGAGTCATCATTTGATACCCCTGAAAATAACCACGGAAGCTGGCCAGGATCGTAGCAAAAAACACCGCCGGAGTTAAGGCTACCAATCCATAATAAGCCCGCGGATCGCGTACCAGTCCGCTATCGACCAGCCAGCCGGCCGCACAATATAGCCCGGCAGCAAACACGAGCCCCGTTGCGGCCATCAGCCCCAGCGAGACCCTGAATACCCTGCCGGCGCTGGCAAAATCTCCTTTTGCCACTTTTTCGGCTACAATGATCGAAATCGCAATCGGGATACCGGCCGAAGATACGGACAGCATCAAAAGATAAACGGGATATGCCATTTGATAAAGCCCGATACCTTCGCCGCCAAGCAGTCTGGATAACAGTATTCTGTTGACCGAGCCAATGATCTTGACCATCAGCCCAGCCAGCGTCAATATCATGGCGCCACGTAAAAACTTATCCTTGGTCATATCCTCGTCCTTCCCTTGATTTCTTCATTTAATTAATTATAATCAACTTTATTGTCTCTGTATAGCTTAATCAAAAGCCAGCCGCGGCAGATTTTTTTCCAGCCAGGTCAAACTGTCAGTTTTTAATTTGACTGTGCGGAAAATAAGCTGGGCCTGCGCGCCGCTTTTGAAATTCATATATTGCTGCTGCTCACTGATAAGCTGCATCAGGGCATTCGGATCGATAGCAGCATTTTCAGCAAAGGTAATACGCAGCTCGCCCGGTTTGACACTGATACCGCGAATATGCAGCAGCCGGCACAAAGCCCGCAGACAGGCCACACGCCATAAAACTTCCACCTCTTCCGGAGGTTCTCCAAACCGGTCGATAATTTCGTCAAGCAGATCGTCTTTTTCTCCATAGTCCAAGCCGGCAAAGCGTCTGTAAAGCTCAAGCTTGTAACGAGGGTCAGCTATATATTCATCGGGAATATATCCGTCAACGCTGATCTCAAGAACCGGATCCGGTTCAGGGATACCGTCTTCAACGCCATCCTTCAGCTTACGGATCGTACGCTCCAGCATATCGCAATAGGCAGCAAAACCCACACCTGCAATATGTCCATGCTGCTGCGCCCCCAGCAGATTACCGGCACCACGGATCTCCAGATCACGCATCGCGATCTTAAACCCGGCGCCCAGCTCTGTAAAATCACGAATCGCCTGCAAACGTTTTTCTGCGACCTCGCTCAAAGCACGATTACGTTTATAGACGAAATAGGCATAAGCCAGACGAGAGGAGCGCCCTACCCGGCCGCGCATCTGATACAGCTGCGACAAGCCAAAATTTTCGGCTCCGTCGATAATAATAGTATTGGCCAAGGGTACATCCAAACCATTTTCGATGATCGAAGTCGACAGCAGCACATCACAGCTGCCTTCATAAAAAGCAATCATTGCATCTTCCAGCATATCCTCTGACATCTGACCGTGAGCGATCCTGATATTGATCCCCGGCACCAGACTGCGCAGATCGGCAGCAATATTTTCGAGACCAAGAACCCTGTTATGCACATAATAAATCCTGCCGCCGCGGCGCATTTCACGTTCCAGCGCTTCTTTGATCATTCCAGGATTATATTCGGCCACATAAGTTTCTACCGGCAGCCGTTCCTCCGGCGGTGATTCGATCACACTCATATCGCGTCCGTTGACAAGCGCCAAATGTAAAGTACGCGGAATCGGCGTCGCCGACAAGGTCAACACATCAACGCCTGTTTTCCAACGTTTGATTTTTTCTTTCTGAGCCACACCAAAACGCTGTTCTTCGTCGATGACAAGTAATCCCAGATCGGGGAACAGCACATCCTGCTGTAATAAACGGTGTGTCCCAATCAGAACGTCCACCTGACCATTTTCCAGATCATTCAGGATTCGTTTTTGTTCCCTGGGAGTGCAGAAGCGGCTTACCATCTCTACTTTGACCCCAAAAGGCTGCATTCGTTCTTTGAAGGTCATAAAATGCTGCTGCGCCAAAACAGTCGTCGGCACCATTACTGCTACCTGTTTACCATCCATAACTGCCTTAAAAGCAGCGCGGATAGCAACTTCTGTTTTACCATAACCGACATCACCGCACAACAATCTGTCCATCGGCTCAGGTTTTTCCATATCAGCCTTGATCTCTGCGATTGCTTTAAGCTGATCCGGAGTTTCTTCATAAGGGAAGCGCTCTTCAAAGTCACGCTGCCATTCGGTATCCTCAGCAAAAGCATGACCAGGGACGATCTTACGCTGCGCGTATAATCGCAGCAGTTCTTCAGCCAGTTCGGTAATCGCGGCACGGGCTTTACTCTGCACACGTTTCCAGTCGGCTCCGCCCATTTTAGAAAGCCTTGGAGCCTGCCCTTCGTTACCGACATATTTATGCAGCATGCCAACCTGTTCCACGGGGACATACAGTTTGTCGTCACCGGCATACGCCAGCAGCAGATAATCACGATGCACGCCGTCAACAAGGACATTCTCCACGCCGATATAACGTCCAATACCGTGAACTGAATGGACTACATAATCTCCAGCCTTGATTTCCGAGAAATACTGCAGCTGAGCACCGCTGTTTTTGGTATGCAGCCGTCTTTTTTTCTGCATACCAAAAATATCATTTTCTGTCAGCAGCAGCCAGTTTTCATTCCAGAACCGAAACCCTGCCGTCAGCTCGCCGCTGATGACAGTGATGCGTCCCGTTCTAAGCAGTGCGCCCTCTTTTACAAAAGCAGCGTTTAAATTACGGCTTTGCAGACTGTCAGCAAGCCCGCGCGCTTTAATATCGCTGCTCATCATCACCACAGGCACCTGCCCGTCAGCCAGCCAGCCCTGCAGATCGCCTGTCAGCAATTCCAGATTTCTATTATACGGCGCTACAGACCGCACAGGCACATTTATATCCTTAAACAGCTGCAAACGGCTGTGTCCCAGCGCTGCTACGACCCAGGCTCTTTTCTGAGCGCAAAAACCTTCCAGCTCGGCAGGCGACCATAATTCATCGGCATAACCAGAACTTTCAGTGTACAGTTTCTGTAAAAGTTCAAATAAACGTGACGGCTCATCTACTACCAAGCGCGTCGAAGCAGCTAAACAATCAAGTACCGAAGCTGAAAAATCTTCGCCGGACTCAATTTGCAGCGGCACGATTTTAACAGCACTCAAAGATTCAATACTGCGCTGATTATCCAGGTCAAAACTGCGCATCGCATCAATAGTATCATCAAACCATTCGATCCTGGCAGGATACTGACTATTGATCGGGAAAATATCAAGGATATCACCGCGCAGACAAAACTGACCGATGGCATCTACCTGAGTAGTACGCTCGTATCCCAGTTCGATCAGACGTTCCAGCAGCTCCTGTTGCTCAAGCTGCTGCCCCAATGTTACGACAACACCGCTTCCCAAAACCTTCTGCGGTATCGGCAGCTTCTGCAGCAATGCTTCCGCAGTCACAAAAACGATACCACGTTCTTCCCCCTGCAAGATACGCATCGCCGCCACGCGCCCAGCCTGAATCTCACGATTCCGCGAATCAGCCTGCACCAGCGGCAGATCGACAGGATACAATTCCTGCATCAGCAAATCCGAATAAAAACAATTCAAAGTCCTGCGGTATTCACGAATATCGTCCCTGCCGCTAAGCAGAAACACTAAAGAGCCCTGTTCCGGCAAAAGCCGGTCCAGAGCTGCCAAAAATACTGTTTTTGCGGCTCCGCTGAGACCAGTCAGCGAACACCCCTGACCCTGCTGCCACAACCCGGCAGCGGTACGGGCTTCCGTTATTTCACCAATAGCGTCCAATAATTGCAATTTCATCAGTTTACCCTTGAAAACAAAAGGGTTCTAGCCTGAGCTAAAACCCTTGAAGATTGTAAAACTTACAGTTTAACGGCAAAATCTTTGCGGTCAAAGCTGTGTACTGCGTCAACAAAACGTACTGTACCGGTTTTATAACGCATGGAAACAGTATGTGTACGTACACCGCCGCCGAAATAACGCAGACCGCTGAGCAAATTGCTTTCGGTGATAGCCGTCGCAGTGAACATGCAGTCGTCGCCTTTGACCATATCGTCCAAGCTCAAAACCTGCTGGCAATCGCAGATGCCCATTTCCAGGCAGCGTTTGACCTGTTCATCATCTTCAGGGCACAACCGTGCCTGCATATCACCGCCGAGACATTTGATAGCGGCAGCAGCCAGTACGCCTTCAGGAGCACCGCCCTTACCGATATACATATGCACGCCGGTACCTTCAATGCCGGCATTGACGATCGGGTTAACGTCGCCGTCAGTAATCAACTGAATACGTGCTCCGGCACGGCGAATCTCATCCATAATACCATAGTGACGTTCACGGTCCAGCAATACGACGGTCAGGTCAGAAACCTTCCGTTCTAAGGCTTTAGCCACGCGTTCCAGGTTTTCACTGACCGGCGCATCAATATCGATGCAGCCTTTAGCTCGAGGACCGACAGCGATCTTATCCATATACATGTCAGGAGCATGCAGCAGGCAGCCTTTCGGTGCGATGGCAATAACCGCGATTGCGCCAGGCTGACCTTTAGCTACCAGATTCGTACCTTCAACAGGGTCAACGGCAATATCGACTTCGGCACCGCCGCCGCCGACTTTCTCACCGATATACAGCATCGGCGCTTCATCCATCTCACCTTCACCGATAACTACTGTACCGCTGATATTTACCGTATCGAATGCCTTGCGCATAGCGTCGACCGCCAGCTGATCGGCACCGTTTTTATCACCACGTCCTACACTGCGGCCGCAGGCAATTGCTGCAGCTTCGGTAACACGTACGAACTCCATGGATAATTCTCTGTTCATTCCTCAACCATCTCCTTTATTGATACGATCATATAAAATCATATTAATTATATCACTTTCTGCCGTAACTTGCAGAGTAAAATAAAAATTACTTTATTTTAAGTTAAATTTATCAACTTATCTTAAGCATCAGCAATTCAAACACGATCTGCAGCGGCAGCACAAAAGCGATATACAGCAGCAACAAGCTGAATGCTACAGTTGCCAGCGACCGTTTAAAATCTATCAGGTAAACCACCTGTAAGGCTCTGATCAGCAGGTACAGCATCCACAGCTTCGCTGTAATACAGGCCCCCACTACTACCAGCATCCCCGGCAGGCCCAGTTTTGTCCCCAGCAAAGCTACAGGAGTCATGACCAGAAACGGTAAAGTCGTATAACCCAGCAGACAGATCAATCCCACAGCATCACCGGCCATGGCTCCTAAAGTTTCCAAAATCCCGTGCAGCAAAAAACCATACATCGACAAAACTACGCCGGCAATGGAAACAGCGGCCGCAATAACAGCAAACCGTACCGACAGCGCCTGATCTAAAAACAACTGATTTGTTACAACGCCGCTGAACAGACCCACGCTTAAGGCAAAATACCACAAGCTGCGCCACATGCAGCGCTCCTGTACCAACAAACGCATGCCATCTCTGGTTTCAAACAAAACGTCAAAGGTTTTACGCCTCATAAGGCATCACCTCGCCGCCTGCGGTGAAGACATTCCAGCCGCGTCTTTTTGCAGCAGCATTTCCAATTGCCCCAGCATCATTTTAGATAACTGGGCACTGAAAAATACTTCCCAGGGTTTTTGACGCTTGTTTTCTTTAATTTCCGGTATTCCATCTACTCCGATGGCTTTACCTGCTGCCTCCAAAGCGTCATAATAATTGCCAAGTTCATCGACAAGCCCGACTGCCTGAGCCTGCTGACCGGTATAAACACGTCCGTCCGCCAAAGCTTTTACTTTAGCGATATCCATTTTACGCCCTTCAGCGATCACGGCGACAAAATTCTCAAACATCTGATTGACCATATTTTGTAATATCTGCTGTTCTTCCGGAGTCATCGGTCTGTCAGCGGACATAATATCCTTGTACTGACCGCTTTTGATTTTAGTAGTATAGATACCGATTTTTTTGAAAAGTTCCTGCGTATTCATATAGGGCATATAGACCCCGATACTGCCTGTCAAAGTAGACGGATTGGCATAAATGGTATCGCTGTAAGCAGCCAGCCAATAAGCTGCCGAAGCAGCACTGTCGCCCATCGAAGTAATGATCGGTTTATCAGTAGTTTCTTTAAAACGTTTCAGTTCACGGCCAACTTCTTCTGCTGCGGTAACACTGCCGCCTGGGGAATTGATCCGCAGCACCAGTGCTTTTACACTGCTGTCGGCAGCCGCCTCACGGATCTCACGCATCAGACGGCCTGAAGAAGCGCCAGTAGTTTCACCCCAGATATTCTCGCCCGGTTCACCGCTGACGATAGTCCCTTCGATATTGATGACTGCTACCCTGTCTGCCGGGGCAGCAATAACCTTTTCATCATTATTTTTACCTGAAAGCAGCGACACTACAAAAGACAGGACAGCGATCAATAAAATCGCACTGATAAAAATTTTTTTCAGCATACTTTCTACTCCTTTTACAAAAAAAGCAGACTGACTCGCAGTCTGCTTTTGGGTTTTTCTTCAGAGTCTTATTTTTGTTCCCGCAAAGCAGCGGCAATGAAATCTCTAAATAATGGGTGCGGATTAGTGGGGCGGGATTTAAACTCCGGATGGAACTGTGCACCCAGGAACCATGGATGTCTGTCCTCCGGGATCTCAACGATCTCAACCAGACGTCCGTTAGGCAAAGTGCCGCCGATTCTCAGACCGCCGTCAACTATCTGCTCACGCAAAGCGTTGTTTACTTCATAACGGTGACGATGACGTTCGTAAACAAGTTCTTCCTTGTAAGCCTTCTCAGTCAAAGTACCGGGATAAACTTTACAAGGATAAAGACCTAAACGCATCGTACCGCCTTTATCTTCTACACTTACCTGTTCCGGCATAAGATCAATGACAGGATACTTACAGTCAGCTACAAATTCGGCACTGTTAGCATTTTCCAAACCGCAGACATTACGAGCATATTCGATAACAGCACACTGCATACCCAGACAGATACCAAAGAACGGGACCTTGTTCTCACGGGCATACTGCACAGCTTTGATTTTTCCTTCTATGCCACGGTCGCCAAAACCACCAGGCACCAAAATACCATCTACACCTTCCATAATTTTCTGCATATCAGTTTCAGGCGCTTCGATATTCTCGGCGTTTACCCATTTTATTTTCAGTTCGCTTTCATTAGCAACAGCGGCATGTTTCAATGCTTCTGTAATACTGATGTAAGCATCCTGTAATTCAACATATTTACCAACTACGGCAATCGTTACTTTGCGGTCATAATGCTTCAGTATACGCTCTACCATTTCATGCCAGTAAGTCATATCTTTTGGTTTATCAGGCATATCCAATTTTTTGAGCACGATGGAATCCATACCCTGTTCTTCCATCAGCATCGGAACCTGGTAAATACTTGCCGCGGTCAGATTCTGAATTACAGCTTCCGGATCAACGTCGCAGAACATAGCCATTTTTTCGCACATATCTTTGGAAATAGGACGTTCACTGCGGCAGACAATGATATCCGGGGAAATGCCGATGCTGCGCAGCTCTTTAACGCTGTGCTGGGTCGGCTTGGTTTTGAGCTCACCTGCAGCAGCTATATAAGGAACAAGTGTTACATGGATATACAAGACGTCGTTACGGTCAACTTCTTTTTTTACCTGACGGATAGCTTCAAGGAACGGCAAGCTTTCAATATCGCCGACGGTACCGCCGATCTCTGTAATAACAAAATCAGCATTATCATCACGGCCAACGCGGTAAACGCGCTCTTTGATTTCATTAGTAATGTGAGGGATTACCTGCACTGTACGTCCCAGATAATCGCCCCGGCGTTCTTTATTGATAACGGACAAATAGATCTTGCCCGCGGTCACATTGGAACTCTTTGACAAATTAATATCAATAAAGCGCTCATAATGACCCAGATCAAGGTCGGTCTCAGCACCGTCATCGGTGACAAAAACTTCGCCGTGCTGATAAGGGCTCATTGTCCCCGGATCAACATTGATATAAGGATCAAATTTCTGGATCGTTACCTTATAGCCGCGGCTTTTCAGCAAACGTCCAAGCGAAGCCGCTGTGATCCCTTTCCCCAGCGAAGAAACTACACCGCCTGTTACAAAAATATATTTCGTCATGATTGTCCTCCCGTTCCTCATAAAATGGCTTTTTATCTCCAAAAATTACATTCTTTCCGGTGCCGATACGCCCAAAATATTCAAAGCATGTTTAATAGTATGGCGGGTCGCCTGTACCAGCTTGATCCGTGCCTGCTGCACTTCCGGGTCCACACCCAGGATACGGCACTGATTATAGAAGGAATGGAACAGTCCGGCCAGATCGTGCACATAATGCGCCACACGGTGTACCGCGCGTTCTTTAGCCGCAAGCTCCAGCATTTCCTGATATTCGCCCAGTTTTTTGATCAGTTCCAGCTCTGTCGCATCTGTCAGCAGATTATAATCGGCAGCAGCCGCTTCAACAACATTCTCCTCAGCCAGCTGACGCATGATACTGCAAATGCGGGCATGTGCATATTGAATATAATACACAGGATTTTCATTAGATTTTTCAGTAGCCAGGGTCAGATCAAAATCCAGCTGGCTGTCGATCGAACGCATAGCAAAAAAGAATCTGGCAGCATCAGTACCGACTTCTTCGATCAGCTCATTCAAAGTGACGCTCTGACCCGTACGCTTCGACATCTTGACCAGCTCACCGTTGCGGTACAGACTGACCATCTGCAGGATCAAAACTTCCAGCTGCTCGGGATCATACCCTAAAGCGCCTACAGCTGCCTTCATTCTGGCGATATACCCATGGTGATCAGCGCCCCACAGGTTGATGACACGGTCAAAGCCGCGGCTGAATTTATTCCAGTGATAAGCAATATCAGCAGCCAAATAAGTAGGCACACCGTTATCACGGATCACGACGCGGTCCTTATCATCACCGTAAGCAGTAGCTTTCAGCCACAATGCTCCGTCTTTTTCATACATATAGCCGCGTTCCGTCAAAAGTTCGCAGGCTTCTTTGATCTTATCTGCATCATGCAGTGTCTGCTCGCTGAACCAGACATCAAACGTGACGTTAAAGGCTTCCAAATCTTCCTTTAGAGCAGCAAGCTTTTCTTTTAAGGCAATCGTACGGAATTCGTGCAAACGTTCCTGCTCATCCATATGCAGGAATTTATCGCCGTAGATCTTAACGATGCGTTTGGCAGTTTCCACAATGTCGTAACCATGATAACCGTTTTCCGGGAACTCCACATCCACACCAAGCTCTTCCAGATAACGGGCATTGACCGAAGCAGCCAGATTATTGATCTGATTGCCGGCATCATTGATATAGTATTCACGGGTAACATCATAGCCTGCCGCTTTCAGAAGATTGGCAAGTGAACTGCCTACCGCAGCACCACGTCCATGGCCGACATGCAGCGGTCCGGTAGGATTGGCGCTCACATATTCCAATTGGATCTTTTCGCCGCCTCTGGCAGGCAGATTGCCGTAATCAGCACCTGCTGCTACGATACTTGCCAAAAGTTCGGCTGTCCAATTTTGTTTCAGATAAAAATTAATAAACCCCGGTCCCGCGATTTCAGCCTTTGCAACATAATGGCAGTCCAGATTGTCGATCACAGCCTGAGCCACTAAACGCGGATTGCATTTTAAGCCGCGGGCTGACTGCATGGCAAAATTGGTGGCAAAATCACCAAATTCCTTTTGCGGCGGCACCTCTAATAATACCTCCGGCAAGTCTCCCTCTTTGATCGTACCGGCGGCAATCGCTTTAACCGCGGCAGCTTTAATGGCAGCAGCCAGTGCTTCCTTCATATTCACGCTTGACATCCTCCTCGATTTCCATCTTCAGCTTAAATCTGCTGCGTGTCTGTCCTTCCAGTTCTAAAACATATTCCAAATCGATATGCCAGACTTTGTCGCGGCAGTAAACATATAAATAATCTGTCGTCAGCCGCATCGGCAAAGCCAGATACGGAGTCCGGTACATACTTTCACTGACCAGACCTCCTGCAAATTCCTGCCTGCAATCCACCGTGCCGCTGCGTAGAATAATGACTCTCTCATAATCCCACTTGATAGTAGTTTTAGTGCCTGCCAGACCTGCTGCTTCAGATTCATCATAAAAAACATAATATTTATTATTTTTTTCTGCCAGTCTCCCGTAAGCTGTGGTCTCGATATTTTCCGTCCCTGCGCTGCTGTGTGACTGGCTGTAAATATGTATTTTCACAGGCTGCATAACACTTTTCACTCCATAAAAACGACTAGAGCTTACTCCCTTTCGCCGCGTTAACCTATGTTCGAAACGGAGCAAGCCCCTCAATGCCTGCACCTTCCTTTCAATAAATAAAAGGAACGGTCTACAAAACTTCTTCAAATATTATATATCAGTGGCCGTATTCAGTCAAGGAAAGGCTGACTCTTGCACCTGCGGTTAAAAAAAGTGTATAATATTTATACTGTTTTTGTTGAATTAAAGAGGAGGGGTCGCGATGCAGCAAGATTGGGGCATCATTTTTGCATTTGGATTGTATTTTTTAGCACTGTTCGGCATAGGGATTTTCCATATGAAAAAAGAACAGGATCTGGCCGGCTATGTTTTAGGCGGACGTAAGGTAGGGCCATGGGTCTCGGCAATGAGTGCCGAAGCCTCAGATATGAGCGGCTGGATGCTGATGGGATTGCCGGGCTATGCGTATGTAGCAGGTGTCAGCGCATTCTGGATCGCTATCGGCTTGGCAATCGGAACCTGGCTGAACTGGCTGTTTGTGGCTAAGCGGCTGCGTGTTTATACCAAAATAGCCAACGATTCGATCACTTTACCGGATTTTTTTGAAAACCGGTTCCGCGATAAAACAAAAATCCTGCGTGTCGTTTCGGCAATTTTTATTTTTATTTTCTTTCTTATCTATACAGCTTCCGGTTTCGTTGCCGGCGGACGCTTATTCAATACTGTTTTTGGACTGCCTTATTTTGAATCACTGCTCATCACGGCAGGCATTGTAGTTTTTTACACCTTTACCGGCGGTTATGTAGCGGTCTGCCGCACCGACTTCTTCCAGGGCTGCCTGATGTTCTTTGCGATCATCATCGTTCCTGTAACCGGTATTTTTAAAGCCGGTGGTCCGGTAACAGCCTTTGAAAAACTTTATAATATGAACGCCAACTATTTCAGCTTTTTTACCGACGCTACCGGCGTCACACTAAGCGCTACGGCAATTATTTCTCTGCTGGCCTGGGGCCTGGGTTACTTCGGCCAGCCGCATATCCTGGTACGCTTTATGGGCATCAGCTCTGCCAAAGAGATCCCTCAGGCAACCCGTATCGCTATGGTCTGGGTAATCTTTTCACTGTTCTTCGCAGTTACGGTCGGACTTGTAGGACGCGTGTTGTTGGGCGATACGCTGACAGGCGTCAATGCCGAAACTGTTTTTATGGTTCTTAACAATGAATTCTTCGTTTCCTTCCTGGCCGGCATCATCATTTCCGCTATTTTGGGCGCGATCATGAGTACTTCTTCCAGCCAGCTGCTGGTAACAGCTTCAGCAATCTCCACCGACTTTTACCAAGCGCTGCTGCGTAAAAATGCCGGTGAAAAAGAACTGGTTTTTGTCAGCCGTTTATCTGTAATTTTAGTGGCCTGCTGCTCATTAGCGCTGGCTTCCAACCCCAACAACTATATCCTGGAGCTGGTAGCATATGCCTGGGCAGGCTTCGGCGCCTCTTTTGGCCCGCTTGTACTGTTCAGCCTTTTCTGGCGCCGCACTACTATCAAAGGCGCTATTGCAGGCGTTTTCTTCGGTGGCAGCACAGTGCTTATCTGGAAAGAATTTTTTGCTTACACCGGTATTTACGAAATCGTTCCCGGTTTCATCATTTCAGCTCTGGCTATTTATGTTGTCAGCCTGCTGGATAAAAAACCCGATGCTTCTATAGTCAAAGACTTTGACGTAGCTGAAGCCCATATTCAGGATATGTAAAAACTGTTTAAAAGCACCCGCAGATTTATCTGCGGGTGCTTTTTTATATCCTATAAGGCATAAATATCATAAAAAATAACGCCTGCATTTTCGCAGACGTTATTTTAAATTTTCTTTTTACAAAATATTTTACTTTCCCCTACCGCGCATATTTGCTTTGATCAAAGCTACAACATCACCTGAAAGCAGCAGTCCTGTCATCGTCAACAGCATACCGAAGGCGATAACCGCTGTGATTTTCTCATCCAGAACAATAACAGAGGTAATCACAGTAACTACAGGTGCCAGATAAATATAGGCACTGGTCTTAATAGCTCCCAGCAGCTTGACTGCCATATTCCAGGTCACGAAGCACATCGCCGACGCTCCGACACCTAAAAACAACAAATTAAACAGATTGACAGGATCAGCCAGCCGCTCAAAACCCCAGCGAAAATCCATAAACAGCAGTGCCGGCAGCATAAATACCAAACCATACATGAAAGTATGCCGTGTGCTTTGGATGGCATTGTAACCAAATGAACTGATTTTTTTAGACAATACAGCATAAACTGCCCATGTAGCAGCTGCCGCTAAAGCCAGAAAATCTCCTAAAGGATTAATCTGCAGCTGTGTAGCACTGTTGAAACTGATCATGGCGATACCGGCAATCGCCAGTACAAACCCGACTATAAATTTTTTCTGCAGAGCTTCGCCTGCCAAAAAACGACAGGCCAGTAATGCTGTAAAAAATGGTGCTGTGGCCGTAATAACTCCCACGTTAGACGCAGGAGCATACACAAGCGCAATATTTTCAAACAGATAATACAAAGTAATACCGCTTAATCCGGCACCGGCAAAGATCCATTCCTGTTTTTTATCAGTCACCTTCAACCGATACGGATAGATCAGAAACAAAACTATCAGCCCCATAATAAAGCGGAAAAACAAAATCTCTATCGGAGTAAAGCTGCGCAGCAATACTTTAGTCGAGATGAATGTCGTACCCCAGAGCAAGATCGTTACAAGAGCAAAAAGATGCCCCATCAAAATTTTATTCTGCATAGCTTCTCCTATTGTTTTACTTTAAAAATATTACGGTATTGCCCTGGTGTCAGGCCAATGACCTCTTTGAAAAATTTACTGAAATGGCTTTGATCACTAAAACCGGTCATCAATGCAACCTCAGCAGGCTCCAGGTCCTGAGCAAGCAGTTCCTTAGCTTTGCCGATCCTTATTGTTTCCAGGTAACGATAAGGCGTGATACCTTCCGTTTTCGTAAACAGCCGCAGCAGGGAATATTTGTTCATACAAGCCACAGCTGCCAGTTCTTCCAGCGTCACTTTTTCTGTATAATGCCCCAGCAGATGTTCTGTTACTCTGCGTACAGGCGGGGCTTTCACCTCGATAGAGGTTTTACTGATACCGGCAGCAACAAGCTGTTCCAGCAAAAAATAAAAAGTTTCTTCCTTCGCCAGGTCTTCCCGTTCCTGCATAATCATTTGATGCAGTTCACGCAGGAGTGATCCAGACAATTCGTCACCGCGTAAAACAGGGCTGGCAAACAGCGGCACTTCCTCACTGCCTGTCAATTCCTGCATAAACTGACTCATAATCTCCGGTTTAATATTCAGGCAGCGCAGATCAAGCAGATCATTATCCATTGGTTCGCAGTTATGCGGCACGCAGGGATTGAACAGCAGCACATCACCAGCAGTTATATAATAATCCACATTATCGTAGCACATATGACGCAGGCCACTCTTCTCAACAAACCCGAGCACATAATATTCGTGAAAATGCTGCGGGAATTTCTGCAGGATTCCCTGAAACCAATAGGCTTCTATCTGCAGTTCTTTATCATATTTTACAAAACGTTTTTCATTTTTCACAGCAGGCTCCTTTTTCTTATCCTACCAAAAATCTACCGTGCCATCTTGTATAATATTGACTGCAATTATAAAAGAACCTGCGTAAAACGCAGGTTCTGGCAATCAACGCATATTTTCGATAAAATCTTCAAAATTATTGATGAGAATCGGATGACCTACGACCTTTAAATCACGCAGGTGCGTACCATAAGATTCATAAATATTTTCAGCAAGCTCCATTTTCAGACCTTCTTTAACATATTCTTCCATCATTTTAACGATAAAGCGGTTGATCTCTCCTGTTTCCGGTTTAACATTGAGCGGAATGATACGTTCTTCGGGTTCGTAGCTTTCGACAGTCACATCCCAGCCTCCGGGAATAGGCGGCAGCCGTTTTGCCAAAATCATATACTCAGGCGAAAACCCTACATACGCATCTAATTTATTTTGTAATTTTGCTTTCGTAACAGGATAACCGTTAGCATTGCCCCATTTAACTATTTCATCACAAACTTCGTTGTTGTGAATAACACTGGAAAATGTAGTTTTTGCTAAAACTTCAGCCATAATCATACCTCCCATATGGTAAAATTCTAACTTCTATTGTACTTTATCTTGCCGATAAATTCAACTCATTCGCTTTTACCTCTGTAAATTTAGTAACGTGGTCAAAGAAAAAGCACTGGCCAAAGGCCAGTGCCTGAAAATACTGCTGATTAAATCTGTCCCAGCGCCTTCAAGATAGTCTGCGCAATAATCGCGCTGCCGATATAAGTGCCTGTAAAAACTACACAGGCAACAACAACGATCCGCCAGCCGCTTTTGGCAAAAGCATCAAGGTCTTTGCCGATAGCGATACCGGCATAAGCGAGAATCGGAGTACAAAGCTGTAAAAAGCCTACTTTTTTAACAGCTTCATTGATCACGTCACTGCCGGGCATAGTCGGATAAGTCAGAATACAGCCCAAAGTTACGATATAAGCAACAGCAGGGATACGTCCCGGCAAATATTTTGCCAGAATAACACCGGCAATTGCCAAAAAGATTAAAAATAGCAGACCGGGAATTGCTTCCACGATAGTATATTTGGTGCCAATAGCGTTGGCGACAAGAGACATGGCGCCGACAATAAATAATACGATCAGTGTATCTTTGATTTTCATTTTGCAGCATCCTTTCCTGTCGGTTCAACACCGTATTTGAAGCGGTAGATTTTCTTATACAGCCACTCTGTCAGCGGCAAAGCCATCCAGATGCACATATACAGGCCGTCAAGACCGGAGAGCATATTGCTGGCTGCACCAAAGGCAGCGATCTGATCCGCCATCTGCGGATACATAACGCTTAAAGAACCTACAGCAGCAGTCATCATACTGGCAGAGCCGACGCCGGCTGCCATTGCCAGCGCATAAGGATGGAAAGGCAGGTACGCAGCTGCAAAACTGGCCATAACACCAAAGAAAATAGTCCCAAAAACCGTACCGGCAATATACACTCCCATAACACCGCGCCCTTCAGCAGAGTCAAGACCATAACGCTCGCCGATCAAAGCTACGTTAGGTTCACGGGCAATAGAGTGAGCCGCACCGATAGTTTCACGTTTGAGGCCCAAATAAATAGCCACAGGCACACCGATGAAAACAGTGCCCAGATTACCAAACTCCTGCAGTATCAAAGCCGGAGAAGCCGCCAGAATTTTAGGCAGCGTCGGCCCAACCAAAGTACCGTAACGTGCCATCAGCAGCATCAGTGTAATGCCGATCAGCGAGCTTGCATCCAGCATATCCTTTTGATTAACTACCTTTAAGAATTTAGGTGCCATAAAAATACCCATAATCAGGGCATACAGCATCGGCAGCAGTACAATAGTACCTACGCCGATCTTGAAAGAAACGTTACCAATCATTTCCGCAATGATGATCAATGCTAAAACGATGGCATGAACTTTAATGTTTTTCACAAAATCCACCTTCCCTTTTCCATCATTTTCCTGTTACAGCTTATAATTACTGAAAATATTTATCAAGCTTGGCGATGTATTCTTCTTTTGTCAGCAGCGGGTGGTGCTCCGCTTTGATCTGACGCGCCAATTCGGCATCGTCGGCCAGCAAATCAACGATCATCATCGCAAAAGCCTTAGCAGGCAACAATACAGCATGCTTAAAATCGACTACATGAAAATCTGCCGTATGCAAAAAGCCGTCGACCCCGCCAATAAAGGGATGAATAACCGGCAGTAAATGCGATACGTCACCCATATCAGTTGAAGCACTGAAATGTCCGGCGTCTTTAACTGCTACATTGGGTTCGGCAATTTTAGCATTGGTTACGAACAACTCGTTCAGCCTGTTATTGCAGGCCAAAGGCAACTGCCCCGGCATCGTGGCAATAACCGTCTGTGCTCCTACGGCATCGCCGCCGGCTTTCAATGCAGTATCCACCTTTTTATGAGTCGCTTCGATCGCTTCCATGGTTTTAGCGCGTACATAGGTCTCGATCCTGACATCGGCAGGAACAGAGTTTACTAAGTCGCCGCCTTTAGTAATGATCGGATGAACACGAACAACGTCTGCTTCACGAAAAGTTTCACGCAAAGCGTTGATTCCCATCAGTCCCAGCATAGCCGCATTGAGAGCATTAATACCTTGATCAGGCGCATCGGCTGCATGAGCTGTTTTACCTACATACTGAATTGTTTTACCAATAAAGCCGTTGCTGCTTTCACCAATGGATACAGTTGCTGCCGGCATATTTTTATCAGCATGCATCTGCATCGCCATATCGATATCGTCAAAAGCGCCTTCATAAATAAGTTGCCCCTTGCCGGTAAGAAAATGCAGTTTGCCTTCTTTGATCAATTTGTTGCGGTAAGCAAGTTCTACATATTCTTCAGCAGGAACGCCAAAAAATACGGCATCGCCTGATAATTCACTCAAAACACCAGACTGCGTAATCCCGCAGGCTACAGCAGCCATTGTTGCAACCTGTAAATTATGGCCGCAGGCATGCGCCGCACCGGTCAGAGGATCTGCTTTACAACTGTCCGGACACCCTATCGCATCCAGTTCGCCCAACACTGCCACAGTAGGTCCGGGACGTCCGCTTACAACGCGGGCTTTGACACCCGTCAGGGCCAAACCAGTCTGAGGTGTCAAACCTAATTGCTGTAAAAAAGCAGTGACTTTAGCTGCTGTTTTAGTTTCTTTAAAGCCAAGTTCCGGTTCCCTTTCGATATCCTGCGCTAAAGCTTCGACTTTAGCGGCCCAGGCATCAATAGCGGCGCATACTTTTGCTTTCATCACATCTTTGTCCGTAATAAACACCTCGCTTTGAAATAGTATACACTTTATTCTTGTAAATCGTTTTTAATTATAGCATAAATACTATCAGTGGTACAGGTTTAATTCTCAGCATTTTGTTTGATTATGAACTTTTATTTCTTTAAACTTTACCACAACTTACAAAATTTTACAATTCCATTATATTTTGTATACTTTATTCATATTTTTAACTTTCTGCGATAATGTCTGTCATTGCAATAATTTGCATTGGAAAATACCCTGTGCTAAAATATATAAGTTAAGAAGTCACTTTAAAACTGTTTACGAAAGGAGTCTGTCATGTTAGACCAAATTAAAACCGACATTGATGCAGTTATGCACCGCGATCCTGCAGCCAAAACCAGGCTGGAGGCAGCACTTTGTTATCCCGGTCTGCATGCTATCTGGCTCCACCGTTTAGCGCATAAATTATACTTAAAAGGCTGGGTACTGATTCCCCGGCTGCTTAATACATTTTCCAGATTTCTGACCGGTATCGATATCCACCCCGGAGCAACTCTTGGACCCGGACTTTTTATCGACCATGGTATGGGCCTTGTTATTGGCGAAACCGCAGAACTTGGTTCTAATGTCACGCTCTATCAGGGAGTAACCCTCGGTGGTACCGGCAAGGAAAAAGGCAAACGTCATCCTACAATCGGCGATAACGTAGTCGTTTCCAGCGGTGCTAAAGTACTGGGATCCTTTACAGTCGGCTCCAATTCCAAGATCGGCGCCGGTTCGGTAGTATTAAAGGAAGTACCGCCAAACTCGGTAGTAGTAGGTGTTCCCGGCCGTATCGTTACCAAAGATGGAGTCCGCATTGCCGCCAGCGATATGAGCAGCCCTGACAGCATGATCGATCTGAACCATAACCAGCTTCCCGATCCAGTTGCCGATTACGAAGACCGTCTGGCAGATTATATGGTACGTATGGACAGCAGACTGGAAGAACTGGAAGAAATCATCAAAAAACATCGCGAGCAAAATGAAAAGCGAGGTAACAACGAATGAGCAGAACAATGACCATGTCGGAAGCTATCAATGAAGCGCGCCGCTGTTTGAATTGTGCACGGCCCACCTGCCGCACCGGCTGCCCGATAGCCAACAATATCCCGCAGTTTATCCGCGCACTCAGTGAAGGCAATATCGGTCTGGCCTACGAAACAATTGCCGAACGCAGCAACCTGCCCGCTATCTGCGGACGTGTATGCCCGCATGAACGTCAATGCGAAGCTCACTGCGTTTTAACTAAAAATAAACACGGAATCGAAATCGGCAGTTTAGAAATGTTTATCGCTGATTTCGCTCACGAAAATAATCTGAAGCCGCTTCCTCCTTCTACCGGCAAACGCGGAAAAGTTGCCGTTATCGGCAGCGGACCTGCAGGTCTGACGGTGGCAGGCGATCTGGCTAAAATGAATTTCGCCGTCACTATTCTTGAGGGACAATCAGAACCTGGTGGCATTCTGCTGTTCGGCATCCCGGAATTTCGTCTGCAAAAAGACGTTGTCCGCCGCGAGATCACTGAACTGCTGCATTTAGGCGTAGAAATCAAGACCAACATGCTGGTCGGGCCAGACTTTACAGTTGATGATTTATTCGAACAGGGCTATGATGCTGTTTTTATGGGTACAGGCACTTCTCTGCCACGTACTTTAGATATCCCAGGTAAAGAACTGTCCGGTATTCTGACTGCCACATATTTTCTGCGTATGGTAGTACTTTCAGATTCCGGAAAATTAGACGAAAGTGAAACACTGCTGCATGACGGCGATAACGTAGTAGTTATCGGTGCCGGCAACGTGGCTATGGATGCCGCTCGTACTGCAATACGCCGCGGTGCAGAAAACGTGACTATCGTCTATCATAAAACCGAAGCCGAAATTTCCAGCTTCCCGTCTGAATACGAAGCGGCAGTTAAAGAAGGCGTACAATTCAATTTTCTGAAGCAGCCCATTGCTTATCTGAACAAAAAGCAGATGCGTGCTTTAAACAATATCCGCCGCAAACCGGCAGAATCTGACGAAACAGATCTGGCTGGACTTTTAGTACAAAACATCACCAAAACTGATGACGGTCAGTTCGTAACCGAAGGCGGTCAGGAAGTCATTCCCTGTGATTGTGTTATCCTGGCTATCGGACAGCGACCTGCCGCCCGTATCGTTTCTACTACCAAAGGTATTCAGGTCGACGACCGTGGTTTTGTTATTACCCGTGAACGCCCTTACGGTATGACTACCAGAGCCGGAGTTTTCAGCAGCGGTGATGTAGTACACGGCCCTGCAACCGTAGTTTTGGCAATGAAGGAATCTAAAAAAGTAGCGGCAGGTATTGCTCAATATATCGATGCAAAAAAACTGCTGGAAGACTGCTGTGAAGATTAACAAATAACTAAAGCCCCTGCTTAAATAAGCAGGGGCTTTAGTTTTTTCACAAAAAACTCCTGCCGCAATAGGCGGCAGGAGTTTAATTTTAATATTCTACTTTTGGCAGCGTAGCAAAGCCTTTTTCCAAATCTTCATCAGTAGGAACATAATCTACCATAGTTCCCTGATTATAAGCCTGATAAGCGGCTAAATCAAAATAGCCAGTACCGGTCAAACCAAAAACAATAACTTTTTTCTCGCCGGTCTCACGACATTTAATTGCTTCGTCCATCGCTACACGAATAGCATGTGAACTTTCAGGAGCAGGCAATGTACCTTCACAGCGGCAGAACATCGTAGCTGCTTCAAACACTTTTGTCTGTTCCACGCTGCGCGCTTCCATCATCCCATCATGATAAAGTTTAGAGACGATCGGCGACATACCATGATAACGGAGTCCACCGGAATGGTTAGGTGAAGGCATAAATCCACTGCCTAAAGTATACATCCGCATCAGCGGTGTAGTTTGTCCGGTATCACCGAAATCAAAAGCATATCTGCCGCGGGTCAAGGAAGGGCAGGAAGCCGGTTCAACGGCAATAAAATGAATATTATTTTTTCCTTCAAGCTTATCTGCCATAAACGGCGTAATCAACCCGCCAAGGTTCGAACCGCCACCGGCACAGCCGATGACTATATCCGGCTGAACACCGTATTTATCAAGTCCGAGCTTAGTTTCCAGGCCGATAATACTTTGGTGCAGCACTACATGATTAAGTACACTGCCTAATACATAGCGGCAGTTATCTGTTTTCATCGATACTTCCATTGCTTCTGAGATAGCACAGCCCAAGGACCCGCCTGTACCGGGATTTTCTGCCAAAATCCTGCGTCCTACTTCAGTAGTATCCGAAGGTGAAGGAATAACTCTGGCACCATAAGTTTCCATAACGGCCTTACGATAAGGTTTTTGCTCGGCTGAAACCTTAACCATATATACGGAAAGATCAATGCCAAAATAACCGCAGGCCATCGAAAGAGCAGTCCCCCATTGTCCGGCACCTGTTTCCGTAGTCAGGTGAGTCAGTCCTTGCTGCTTAGCATAATAAACCTGAGCAACAGCAGAATTGAGTTTATGCGAACCGGAAGTATTAGTGCCTTCGAATTTGTAGTAAATTTCTGCCGTCGTACCCAACGCTTTTTCCAAATTATAGGCTCTGGTCAATGGTGATGGACGATACATTTTATAAAAATCACGGATTTCTTCCGGAATTTCAATAAATTTATTGGTATTATCCAGCTCCTGCTCAATCAGCTCGTCACAGAAAACAGGGCGCAGATCATCAGCAGTACAAGGCTTAAAGGTCACCGGATTGATAAACGGGTCCGGAGCCTCCTGCATATAAGGGCGAATATTCTGCCAATATTTTGGCAGCTCATCTTCGGATAAATTGATTTTATATGGTATTTTTGTCATAAGTCACCGTCCTTTCTATTCTGCTTTAGCGGCCTTCAGCGCCGCATATGCTTCTTTGAGCAGTAAAACAGTCAGTACCAGCAAAACAGTAGAAATTCCTGATACGATATAGTTATTCAAATTAGCGGCAATCATCTGTACCAAAGCCACAATAGTAGTTACCAGCATAAAAGCCATCGGGTACATAATGAATCCGGCGCTTTTTTTCAGAGAACGAATTACCCAAACACCCATTGCCAAAAGCGCAATCGCAGCAACCAGTTGGTTAGTAGCGCCGAAAACAGGCCAGATCATCTGCCATGCAGCAACTTTACCGGTCTTAACAAAAATAAGAGCTAAGGCCACACCAACACTGATAGCTGTAGCAAGATATTTGTTCAAGCTCATGCCTGTAAATTCCTGCAGCTGATAACGCGCCAAACGGGTAGCCGTATCAAGCGAGGTAAGAATAAAGGAGTTGAGAGCCAGTAAGCCAAGTGCAGTACCAACGCGCGGAGAAATACCCAGCAGCGAAGCAAACTGGCCTAAGCCGTTGCCATACACAACAGTCGGACCGCCTTGCAGCATTTCGCCGCTCATCATAATCGTACCCAACGCAATAACGCCAACAACACCTTCCAGCAGCATAGCACCATAACCAACAGGAACAGCATCAGTTTCGCGCTTCAGCTGTTTGGACGTAGTGCCGGAAGCAACCAGAGAATGGAATCCTGAAATAGCACCGCAGGCTACTGTAATAAACAGCAGCGGCCAGAGCCAGTCTCCGGAAGCAGTAACAAACCCCTTAAATGCAGGTAATTTTACTTCATAGCTGGCACCGCCAAAAATCATGCCCACACCGCCGATAAACACGGAAAAATATAACATATACGAGGCCAGATAATCGCGAGGCTGCAGAAGCAGCCAAACAGGCAATACTGAAGCGGCAAAGATATACACGATCAAAGCCATACGCCAGGTATCAAGGCTCAGAGCAAAGGTTGACTGCACCCAGGAGCTTTCTATACCAAATATCAGCGAACCGAATAAAATCGGCAGCATAATAATCGTACTGACTTTTAAAGATATACCATAGTGATAAATAGCGACACCAAAAACCATCGCCAGAAAAATATACAGGGTCGCTGTGAAAGCGACAGCGGGGTCAGCAGCAAAGGTCTGTGCTGCTAATTCCAAAAATACAGCAATTACCAGTGTTAAACTGAGCCAGGTAAAAGCAAGAAATAACTTGTGGCCGCGGGCACCGATCCATTGACGGACAACTTCGCCGATCGACATACCTTTATGACGAATAGACGCAACCAAAGCACCCATGTCGTGTACGCCACCAAAAAAAATACAACCGATAATAATCCAAAGTAATGTTGGCAGCCAGCCAAGTGCTGCCGCTGCCGCAATGGGACCTACAACAGGGCCGGCACCAGCAATCGAGGCAAAATGATGCCCCATCAAAACCGCCGGATGAGCAGGGCAATAATCAATATCGTCCTGTAATTCAGTAGCCGGAGTTTTACGATTTGGGTCTAAATCGTAAAAACGGCTTTGAAAGCCGCCATAAAATTTGTAAGCGACAGCAAAACAAAGAATCGTAATTACAAAAATGGTCAGTAACATAAAATATCCCCTTCGCGAACTTATTGCAGAATTATTCTGCCGCAGCGCCGTTGCTGCGCTAAATAGATCAAATCATCAAAACGCTTTTCCGCATCCCCCTCCTTATACTGCAATATTTCCAACCAGCCGCGTATACCAAGCCAAAAAACTTTTTTTGTCAATCTGGTCTCATGGCAGTCCAACAGCAGAAACCTGTGCGTCATAACGTCTTCCCTGCTCTGCCAATGTTCCCGCAGCCAATTTACTGATCTATCGCCTTCATGACGGATCACTATATAATCATCCGCATAATAGCGGGCAATTTCACCTGCCAGACAATCCTTGACAAATGCAGTCTGACGATACCATCCCTGCATCCCGCCAGCTGACCAGGGCACAAAGCCATAACCTTTTAAAAAATCTTCCCACTCTTTCATACAGCGCTCCTGTCTACAAGTTTGCTTTACGCCAGGCGTTCAACGCGCCGCAGAAATCTTCCCACAACTGGGGCAGCATTTCTACCGCCGCCTCTGCTTTAGCGCGTTCCCATCCGGCAAACAGCCCTGCCTCATAGCGCAGCTGCACATTACCAGCATCCTCGAGAAAACACTGCACTAACTTAGCGTTGATAAAATCATCATGTAAAAAGCCCAGCATATCCTGCAGTCTTTTCAACCGCCGCAGCAGATTACTGTCGCGCGGTACTTCCGGCAAAGTCTGCAGCGCATAACGAAAACGTTTGATCTTAATCCTGATCTGGTGCAGTTCCAGCATATTATGAAAATCCGGATATTTTCTATCAATAGTTTCCAGTTTTTCACTCCACTCATTCAAACGTCTGCTGATAAATTTCCTGATTTTTTTATCAGCCAGATTTGAAGCCAGTGGCCTCTCATGCAACCAAATACTGAACTGCGCCAGCGTTTTGGTCATGATGCTAAGGTCCGCCTTCTGCAGACATGCTGCAGTTTCCTCCACACGCAGCTTCTGCAGGAGCTCTTCCACCTGAGTTGGTACTGTCAGCTTACCGCCTGAAGCGGCTGCCTGCAACTTTATTTTTTCACAGGTCATTAAAGCCACATCCAGCTCCCGCAGCCGTGACAGTATTTCACCCTGCTGCCGCAGGGTATTTTGCCAGGCAACTGTACTGTTTTTTTGCAGCACCGGTTTAAAAAAACTCAAAGTCGAACGCAGCCGGCGCAATTTTACCCGCAGCTGTCTTACAAAAACCTTTTCTTCCGGCTGCTGCAGAAATTGCTGCCAGGCTTTACTGACCACATAAATCTGCCAAGGAAGATGGCAAACGGCCATCGCCTGCAGACTGCCATTTTTATAGGCAGGCAGCTTCCTAAAATCATAGGTTCCGTTCTCCTGGGCCAAACGCTGCTTCAGATCCGGTTCGGCTATAATCAGCGACATCCGGCAGCAAAGTTTTTCGATAACCGTACTCAGCTTCGTTAGCTCTTTACTGGTATAAACAACAGTCATCTCGCGAAGAGGAAGCAGCTTGGCCGCCATGATTACGATGCCTTCTTTCGCAATAAGCCTTAATTCACTGTTTTTTACCGGCGGCTGCAACTCCGTTTCGCGGCATCTCAATACTGCCTCTTCCCCGTCGATCTCAAACCGCCGTTCACATTCTTCAGTTCTGCAGGCTTTCCAGCCGGTAATGATACGCAGGCGTTCAGCCAAATCGACTTCGCTCACACCTGATACATCTTGCAGGCATAACATTTTCTTCACTGCTCCCCCTCCTTTCTTCTGGTCTGTTTTACTTGTCAGTCTTTTATTTGCACCTGCGCCGGTAAGGGATCCCCCGCCAAACCTGCCAAAATATTCGCAGCTGCCAGCTTCGCCATGGCATCACGTGTTTCCACCGTTGATGCGGCAATGTGCGGGGTTACCGTAATATTGGAGAGTGTCAGCAGCGGATGATCACCGGGCAATGGTTCCGGTTCAACCACATCAATCGCCGCATAAGCGATCTGCCCGCTTCGCAGAGCTTCATAAAGTGCCTGCGTCTCGACGACTCTGCCGCGGGAAATATTGATAAAACGCGCCGTTGGTTTCATTTTAGCAAAAGCTTCTTCATTGAACATTCCAGCCGTTGCCGGTGTTAAATTAACTGTTACCAAAACAAAATCCGCCGTTTGCAGCAAATCGTCAAATCCAGCATAACTGATGCCCAGCGCTGCTTCATCAGCACGCCGGTGCCTGTTATGATAAATAACCTTCATTTTACTGGCCTGGGCCCTGGGCACTACGGCACTGCCAATGTCACCCAACCCGACAATTCCCAGAGTTTTTCCAGCCAGATCAACGCCGAAGCCAAGGCCCTTCCGTTCGCCCCATTTGCCGCTTTCAACGTGCCGCCAGCCACGGGCAATACTTCTGGCACTATCTAAAATCAGCCCGTACGCAAGATCGGCAACAGCATCCACCAGTACGCCCGGCGTATTACCTACTGCAATTCCGTGTGCGCTGCAAGCAGCGATATCAATATTATCATATCCAACCGATGCCTGAGCAATTACCTTCAGCTTCGGTGCTTTGGCCAGGAAAGCTTCATCAACCTTAATATTGCCAATAGAATAAAGTCCTTCAGCTTCTGCAAGCCAGCTGTCAAATTGTTCCTGCGGCACTTTGCCGCCCTGCTGCCATGACAGCAGTCTAGTCTGTTCATTCAATATATCATAGGCCACCTGCCGCAGTTTACCGCTGGCAGCCACAGTCATTTTTTTCAGATCGGTCATTACTGTCACCTCTCTTTAAAAATTAATGTTTGGGAATAATTTCCAGCCAATAATTATCAGGATCAGCAATAAAATAAATACCCATCGCTGGATTTTCATACACGATACAGCCCATTTCCTGATGTTTTTTATAGGCAGCAGCGTAGTCTTCAGCTTCAAATGCAAGATGGAACTCATTCTCGCCCAAATTATACGGTTCCTTACGGTCACGCAGCCAGGTCAATTCCAACTGATGCGGAGTCTGTCCGTCGCCTAAATAAACCAAAATAAAACTGCCGTCACCTGCTACTTTACGGCGGACCTCTTTTAATCCCAAAGCGTCCTCATAAAATTTCAGGCTTTTTTCCAAGTTAAGCACATTAAAATTGTTGTGTAAAAATTTAAATACCATTTTTTACCCTCCTTTAATATTGTACTGTTTCAATTATTCAAAAAAATCTGCTTAAAAAGCAGCAGCGCCATCGCAAACGATGCGACGATTTTGCCAAGCATGGCAACAAACTGTGTCTGTGCTGCCTTCCAGGCCAGCGCGAACGCATTCTCCTTATTCCTGGTACGCATAAACTCGTAGCCGAAGGCAACGATATACGAACCAACTGCGCCGCCCAAAACAGAGCCCAGCACCGGGAAAAAGCCAGTGCCGATGACAGCGCCTATAAAAGTACCGACAGCAATCAGAAATACCGCACCCCACGATACTTTATGCCGCCGAATTCCAAAAAACGATACGATAAATTCCCAGATCTCACCAAAAGCATAAACCAGCACCAGCGCCGATAAAAGACGTCCATCAAAGTATCTGGCTTCATCAAAAAAAGCATAACCTATGCCTGCAGCTAACATAATTGTATTGCCCGGCAGGTCGAGCAGCGTCAGCAACGGACCTACAACCACGATCAAGGCTCCGAATGCCCACTCTACTAAAAATTCCACACAAAGTCCTCCTTAACGAAGATTAAAATATATTATAACATATTTATGATAAATAGTTAGATAATTGTATGACTCTTATGTGAATTATTGTTTTTTGTTTACGCAAATGTTACAATATCTACAAATATCTTTTAGAGGAGTAACTACAATGGATCTGGACGCTCTTTTTATTCTTCTGCAGCCCTGGCTCAGACCTTTTCTGGCGTTTGTTTTTTTTACATTTTTACGTTATTTTTACAGAGCCGTATTACTGCGTGTACTGCATCGTTTTAACAGCAAAACATCCTTTGAATACGGAGAAGACCTGCTGAACGCTTTTGAAAAGCCAGTGCATTTTTTCCTATTTATTTTTGCTATTTATGCAGCGCTTAATTGCTCGCCTTTGACCTTTATAGCTGACCATCCTTCTATCGATCAGCTTCTGCGCAGCTTTTTCATCATCTGTTTCATCTGGGGCCTTTACAACCTCAGCGACACTACGCATGGTATCGCCATGAAGGTACTCCTTAAAGCAGGCGTTGAATTTGATCTGGCGCTATCCAATGTGGTTTCCACAACCTTACGCATCCTGCTTATCATTTTGGGTTTTGTCATGATCGCCAAAGAATGGAATTACGATATTACCGGGTTTATCGCCAGTTTGAGTATTGGCTCACTGGCTGTCGCCCTAGCCGCTAAAGATTCTCTGGCCAACGTATTCGGCAGTCTGGTCATCATCATTGACAAACCTTTTGTGATCGGCGACTGGATCTCGGCTAACGGCATCGAAGGCACTGTAGAAAAAATCACTTTCCGCAGCACTTGTCTGCGTACTTTTCCACAGGAACTTGTCTATATCCCCAACTCCCTGCTCTCCAACACGGCCATCACCAATTTCAGTAAACGTGAAAAAAGACGGCTTGATTTTGTGTTGGGATTGACCTACGACACGACCTATCAGCAAATGGAAAAATTTGTCGGCCGCCTGCGCGAATATCTCATGCATCATGATGGTGTTTATGACGACGGCATCACCGTCAATTTTCAGGATTTCGGTGGCAGCAGCCTGGACATCAGAATAATCTGCTATACTAAGGCCAGCGCTTACGCCAGTTTTATGGATGTCCGCCAGCAAATCAACATCGATATTATGAAAATGTTAGAAGAAGAAAATCTTGGCTGTGCATTCCCAAGTACCAGCGTTTATTTTGAAACACCGCTGGTCCAAAAGCAAGCAGCTCCACCAACAGATGCCCCTAAAACTGAAGTACAAGCCTGAAACATAAAAAACGCTCCTTTTTTAAGGAGCGTTTTTTTTATATTTTATTCCCATAGATCAACAATTGCGAATTTACCAACATCGACCAAGCCTTTATCGCTGAGCCTCAAACTGGGAATAACCGGTAACGCCAGAAATGAAAGGCAATTAAAAGCATTCACATTTTCCGGCACTCCCAGTTCAGCAGTCCAAAAGTTCAGCTGCTGCAGCTTATGCTGCACAAATTCAGTATTCTGATCACTCATCAGACCGGCAAGAGGCAGAGGCAGCATAGCTTTTACTTCTCCATCTGCCACCACTGCCAGGCCACCGCCGGCTTCCTGCAAAGCAACTGCAGCCGTCAGCATGTCCTGATCGTCAACCCCGACCACAATCAGATTATGCGAATCATGCGCTACAGTCGAAGCCAAAGCACCGCGCTGCAAACCAAAGCCCCGTACCAGGCCTACACCTGTATTCCCATTACTACCATGTCTTTCCCAAACTGCCAGTTTTAGAATATCACGCTCAGTATCACTCACAACGAAACCAGCTTCTGCTTTAGGCTGCACATATTCTGTTTCAGTCAAAATCTGCTCTGGAACAATGCGGATAACACGGGCCTTTCTGCCATTCATTACCGGCAAGCGCAGCTGCTGTTCACGCACATCTTCCAAGTGCATGGTATTCTCAGGATCTTTTAGCAGCGGCGGTGACTGCCAGAGCAGTTTTTGTTTATTTACAATAACGACACCGTTTTTTAGGACCAACTGTGGCTGAAAATTTACCAGATTATTAAAAACACAGATATCCGCCTTATAACCGGGTGCTAATGCACCTCTGTCATACAGTCGAAACCTTTCTGCTGTATTCAAGGTCGCCATCTGTAATAACTGTTCAACAGGATAACCATGCGCTGTACCAATCTCAATCAAATAATTGATGCTGCCTTCACTCACAAGCTCATCTAAATGCCTGTCATCTGTTGCCAGACAGCAGCGGCGGCAATTAAGCGGCGTTACTGCCGGCAGTAAGGCTAACAAATTATGGGCCCCAGAAGCCTCTCTCAGCATCAGATAAGCACCTCGGCGCAGTTTCTCCATTGCTTCATCCGCCGTTGTTGCTTCGTGGTCAGAACTGATCCCTGCGGCCAGATAAGCATTGAGAGCTTTACCGCTTACACCTGGAGCATGCCCGTCACACAGGCTGCAGCCAGCCAACGCAAGTTTATCAAGCACTGCTGCCGCAGCATTGATCGTCCCCGGATAATTCATCATCTCACCCAATCCCAGCACTCTTGGATGACTGACCAGCGGCTCCAGCTTTGCAGCCGTAAGCACGGTCCCGCTGGTCTCCATTTCAGTAGCAGGCACACAAGAAGGCAACATAAAGAAAACGTCTAAAGGTATTGCCTCTGTTTCTGTAAGCATCAATTCAATCCCTGCTGTTCCAAGGACATTAGCAATTTCATGAGGATCGGCAAAAATCGTCGTTACTCCATTCAAAAGTAAAATTTTTGCCAGCTCACGCGGAGCAACCATTGTACTTTCAATATGAAGATGAGAGTCCATCAAACCGGGAGTCACATATTTACCGGTAACATCAATTTCTTTTTTGCCGCTGTAGCTGCCGATACCGGCAATAGTTTCTCCAACTATAGCTACATCGCCAATTTCCCATTCACCTGTAAAACTATTGAAAATACAACCGCCTTTTAACACTATGTCAGCTGGGACTTCGCCTATGGCAGCAGCCAAGACCTCTGTCAAATCTATATTCTTCATCACAATTCACAACCTTTACCAAAAGTTCTCTGCTTTTATTGTCAGCCATACACAGTAAAAACGCAAGCTTTATTTTATTTATTTCTTCACTCTCAGACCTGGTTTTGTATTTTACATTCCTACCTTTAAAAAGGTATAAAAATAACAGGCGCCACCGAAACTGGTGACGCCTGTTATCAAGGGGAAAGGGTATCTATATGAACGGTAGCTGACCGTTATTTTTTCAAAACGGTAACGTAATATTTACCATTTTCTACTTCTACGCCATGGGAATCATGTTCAAAAGCAGGGAATTGTCTGTCAAAGCCTTCTAAGGCTTTCAGATAACCAAGTGCAGGGCCGTCGGCAGGACCGGCATTTTCACCAGGCATGATCAGCGGAATTCCAGGCGGATAAGGAACAATACCTGTAGCTAAGGTACGCTCAGCAACACCGTCAAGATCTACTTTTTCAACATTATCAAGCACCAGTTGTTCATAAGCTGCTGCCGGGCTCATATCAGGATGCGGCAATACAGCGAAACCTTCGGACATAAATTCTGTCGTTTTGAGCTCTTTCATTGCTGCAAACATTTCCTCGCACAAGTCGCGCAGGCCCATACCTGCATAACGCTGCGGGGCTGCTTTAACAACATCAGGCAATACTTCTTCCAAAGCAGTGTTGTTGTCATAGTCTTCTTTAAATTTGATCAAGGTATCGATCAAAGTGCCCCATTTACCTTTAGTAATACCGATAGAGAACAGCATCAGAACAGTAAAGTCAGTTGTCTTCTCAGGAATGATGCCATTGGCAGTAAGATAAGCGGACAAAATGGAAGCAGGTACGCCCATTTTACCCAACCCGTCAGGACCGATGCCCGGAGTGGTGATAGATACTTTGATCGGGTCTAACATGCAGTATCCGTCTTCGATATCACCGAAGCCGTGCCATGCGTCATTAGGATGCAGGACCCAGCATTCCGGTTCGGTAGCCAGGTATTCGGGGTTGGCCAGACGAAAAGCAATTTTCTTGCCTTCAGCGTCTTTAACAAAATCAGGCTGCCAGCAGTTAAAGAACCATTCGCCCTGATCGGCAAAGTCTGCATTCAGTTTTGCCATCAATTGACGGAAGGCTACTGCTTCATGGATCGATTCGTCAGTCAGCGCTTTACCGCCTTTACCATCCATCATTGCTGCTGTGATATCGTTAGAAGCAATAATAGGATAGTTCGGGGAGGTAGATGCCTGCATCATAAAGGATTCATTAAAACGGCTGTGATCGACATTCTTTTTACCTTCACGGATATGAATGAAGGAAGCCTGAGAAAGAGCAGCCAGTAATTTATGGGTGGATTGAGTTGCAAAAACCGTCATATCAGTTGGTTTGTGGTCGGCAGGATTGCCGTACATGGCAAAGCGGTCTTTATAAATAGGATTGAAGCGGGCATAGCCATACCATGCTTCGTCAAAATGCATGCGGTCAACGCTTTGTCCAAGTAATTCTTCAACACGACGGGCATTGTAACACAAACCATCATAGGTGGAGTTGGTAACGATTGCATGTACAGGAGTAGAATCTATATCTTTAGTAATCAAGGAGTTTTCAGAAATAGTTTTCTTGATTGCTTCAGCCTGCAAAGCTTGCGGCGGGATAGGGCCGATAATACCGTAGAAGTTACGCAGCGGCATCATATAGTTAGGGATAGCGCCGCTCATGGTCATCGCCTGTTCTATGGATTTATGGCAGTTACGGTCACACAATGCAACCTGATTATGAGTTACGCAAGCCATAAAGATTACTCTGTTAGAGGTAGAAGAACCGTTGGTAACATGATAGGTACGATGAGCGCCGAATACTTTAGCGGCATATTTTTCACTGGCACCGATCGGTCCGGAATGATCAAGCAAAGAACCAAGTTCGCCGACAGAGATCGATAAATCGCTGCGGAACAGATTTTCGCCAAAGAAATCAAAATAAGCACGTCCTGCAGGTGCTTTCATAAAAGCAGTACCGCCGGTATGACCCGGAGTATGCCAGGAATATTCATGCACCTGAGAGAATTTAGCCAAAGCCTTAAACATCGGCGGCAGCAGATTTTTCAAATAAGTATCAATCGCTGCTTCGATACGGCCGGCAATAAAGTTAGCAGTATCTTCATACAACCAGATGAAGTCACTGGTTTCTTTCAATACTTCCAGAGGAATATCAGCAACGTCGGCACGATCTGCAAATAAAAATACAGGTACGTTTTCGGCACGGCTGCGTAGTTTGTTTAAAACATCTTTAGCAGCCTGATGTGTATTGTCTTCTGCCAGATCCCAGTCCAGAAGTATTGCTTGGATCATCGGGTCAGCGACAATCATCATTTCGGCATCGAATGCTGTTGTAGCGGTGAGCACTTCAATTTCATGTTCTCCTAAAACATTACTCAGTTTATCGAGAGCACTTTCATCCAGGGTATTATGATCGCAAAGGTCATGTACCAACAAAATTCTTTTGCCTTTTGTTTTGGAAATAATCATTTTTTTCACTCCTTAATTAATTTTTTAGTTATCTATGCTAACAGATTGAGTAGTAGTAGAACCTACCTTATCCGGAGCTTGTGTAGTAGTCGTTATGTTAGTACGATGTTTGAGTTCCATATTTTTATCGATACCGACAGAGTACCAGAACGTACCAACCAAGGTAAGGATCGTAATAGCCAGGGAAGTGTAACGAACCCATCTCGGCGAGAATCCGCCAGGAGTTTCGTGCAGCTCTTCCAGCTCATGTTTTCTGGTAACAGCGCCGGAGAAGAATACGATCGTAGCGATAACGAAGATCAGTGACCACCGTGTCTGGTTACCATTGGATGTTACAAGTGCAGCCATACTGTAGACAGCTGCTATCAAACCGATGATACATGATTTATTGTAATCTTTCGGTGATAACTTTCCGTAACCTAAAACCTTGATAGAAATACTGGAATAAATATAAGGCAGTAAAGTCAGGATAACGGCTATTGATGCGATCTTACCAAATTGCTGACTGGCAGACGGCGACATGGTTGCCAAAACCTGTATTGTCATGATACCAGCAACAATAGCCAAGCCTGCAGAAGGCACGCCTTTAGAGTTGGTACGGGCAAAAACATTACCGAACAAACCGTCATCAGCAGCAGCTTTAGCACTTTGTCCAACCAGCAGCGTCCAGCCTGCCAGCGAACCCAGGCAGCCTAAAGCCGCACAGATAGCTACGCCGTTACCAGCGATTTCACCGAAGGCCAGTCTTGCGGCATCAGCAAAAGGTGCCGATGAATTTGCAAGTGCATGGTTCGGAATCATGCCCATAATAACAGAAGAACTTAAAACATAGCAGACAGCGGCTAAAATTACACCACCAATAGTTGCAATTGGAACATTCTTTTTAGGATTTTTAACAACGCCGGCAGATACAGAAGCACTCTCGACGCCAATAAAAGCCCACAAAGTAAAGTTCAATGTCATACCAATAGCACTGACAGTGCTTTTACCCGTTACGTTCCATGCATCCATGTAGGTTTTGCCGTCAAACCAGAACCAGCCTAAGATTGCGGTACCGATAATAGGAATCAATGCCAGAGTAGTGGTTACTGATTGAATACGCCCGACCAGTTTAGGGCCGATCATATTAGCGTAAGCAAACAGCCAGATAACGCAGATCTGCGCCAGAGCAAAAGCAAATGGATTTTTTAAAGCCGGGAAAAAACTGATCAGATAACCGATACCTACAACTGCCAGACCAACGTTACCGATAACATTTGCCAGCCAGTAAATGAGGTTTGTCTGATACCCCATATAATCGCCGAAGGCTTGACGCGTATAAGCGTAAGGACCGCCGGCAGCAGGATCAATAGAAGATAACTTTGCAAATGTAAGTGCCAGAGCAATAGCACCTATACAGGTAACTATCCAGCCAAATACTGCAACGCCTCCTATTGCCGCCAAATTCGCAGGCAACATAAATACGCCGGAACCCATCATATTACCGGCAACCATCAATGTTGCAGCAACGACACCTATTTTATTACTGTTGTCGTCTTGATTCATAATAAAACCTCTCCTTTCGATTATTTGCCGTCAGCAGCGGATGGGAATCTTGGCTTTCGGCAAATCATACATAAAGCCAGCTTTGCAGCATTTTTCTTTATGCGGTTTCTTGCTTCGGATAAATCTTACACCCGTTACAAACAAAATATCCAAGCAAGAAATTTTCATTTACTTTTTAATATGTTTTTTTAAAAAAGTTAGAGTAAAACGCCAGAACTTCTATCGTAACAATCCCGCCTGCATGGGCTTGCCGCCAACATATAATTTTCTACGGAGAAATAATCTCCAAATCATTTTTACGTCTTACTGATCTGAGTTATTTTTTTACTTTGCTTAATTTACTAAAGTATTTTCCACACAAAAATAAACCGTACGCTAATACAGCAGTAGCTTAAGCCTCAAGCAACCCCTGGCAGCTTTTTATATTGTAAATAAACCAATTGTTACATATTCTCACAGCTAAAAAACAAAAAAGCCCCGCCTTTATAAGGCAGGGCTTTTTTGTTGACAGGAGGATTATAAAGGAAAACAATTCAGGCTGTCAGCCTTATATTTACTTAAACAGCATATACTTTTTTCCCCATAAAATATGTGGCTTCTACTTTAGCTGTACCAATATCTTCCGAGGCAATTTCCAATATATTCTTATCTACAATTATCAAATCTGCGTATTTTCCTAATTCTAAAGAACCACTTATATCATCAATAAAATTTGCATACGCTTGATTAATAGTAAAAGAATCGATCATATCTTTTAAATCGGCACGCTCTTCTGGCCACAAAGGTTTGTGGAATTTAGGATCATCGTAGTTAAAAATCCATGGATGATAATTATCAGGCGCAATCCTCGTAATGCCAATTTCTATACCAACAAACGGATTAGGTACTGCAGTAATAGGATAATCACTGGCATTTGCGACCTTGACCCCAGCTTTAAAGAAACAATTAAGCGGGAAGGTTCGATCAGCTCTTTCCTGACCAATATAACTACCGTTAACGAAATAAGTTTCATCAATCTGAGCCCAGTAAGAGTTTGTCATTGCCACTGTATCCAATTCTTTAAAACGAACTACATCCTTCGGATCGACTAAAAAAATATGTGTAATACAATGTCTGGCATCACGAGGGCCATTTTCTTGACGTGCATATGCAATAGCATCCAGAGTTTGTTTCACAGCTGCATCTCCGGCACAATGCACATGTATTCCCATCCCCGCTTTGTCAATTGCCGCCACGACCTTGTTCATATTGTCCGTACTCCAAATCTGGTCACCACGCCAATCTGGAGCCCTACCTGCTTTTGCAGTATAAGGTTGCAGTAAATAAGCTGTTACACTTTCCAGTACTCCATCCATAAATAATTTAACTGCATTGATTTTGAACAAATCACCATTATTATCCTCGTCTCTAGCTGTTACCAATGCTGCAACCTGCCCGGAATCCTGATTAGGATCGGCCCAATAGGCACCTCTTAACCGCATTTGCAGCCTGCCTTCAGCCTCTAATTCTTTCAATGCCTTGATGGAATTTCCGCCTGCCATTAACCAGGGATCATAAGCACCGGTAAAACCATATTGATGAGCCATTTTCTGAAAACTTAAAATGCCCTCTTTATATTCAGCAACCGAAAAATCAGGTAAAGCATTCAGAATGAGATCCTGTGCTGTTTCACGGAAACAGCCACTAGGAGTTCCATCTGCAGCCCGTTCAATGCGTCCGTTCTTAGGATCAGGCGTAGCTTTGGTAATACCAGCTAATTCTATTGCTTTAGAGTTAGCCCATAGAGAATGCAGAGTTTCAGCCTGCACAACAATAGGAATTTCAGTTGAAGCTTTATCAAGAGCTTCTTTGTGCGGTCCTTCCCCCGGAAAACATGCTTCCAAATATCCTTGCCCACGCAACAGCTTGATTCCAGGTCTTGCCGCAATGAAATTACGGCAAGCCTCTACATATTCAGCTTCAGTATTCATACCCGCTAAATTAATACCTACAACTGTTGCTGTCGCTTTTGTGTAATGTGTATGTCCCTCAAAAAATGATGGCAGAACCAATTTCCCTTGTAAATCCACGATTTCTGTTGTTTCCGTTATATACTCATTCACACCATTATTATCACCCACATATATTATTTTCCCATCTGCCACCGCCAATGCTTCGGCTATTGTTCTTGCACTGTCCGCCTTATAAATAACCCCGTTTTTTAAAACCAGATCAGCTTTCATAATTTACCACCTTTCTTTAACTTCTATTTTTACTAACTACCGTCTGACATCAACAGCTGCAATCTTCTAATCTACTCAGCTTCAATATCATCCGCCGACCAGTTATCAACATCATTACGATCAGTTGACTTTCTATATTTTGCCATACAGCTGCGTGTAATCAATTCTCCTGCGGCCAAAGTCAATACAATTCCAACAAGCACGAACATACTCTGTTTGAAATTGAAAGGAGTTCCAGGTACCCAGATAAACAAAAACATCGTTGCAAGGATAATAAACTCACCAATCCGAACCATTAAGACTGCAAACCAGGACGGTCCAGGAAAGATATATGGCCGAACCGTAGTTTTATCAGTGCGCCGCAATTTTAAAAAAGCTTCAAAATTTAACAGATAAGGAATTAATAGTAAAAAACTTGTGCAGGAAAAAATCGACCAGAACATTTCTTCTGCCGAACCAGACATAGAACTCGCAACTAGGGTCATCGCCGAAGCAACAAATCCGGCAATAACCAAACTACCAATTGGAGACCCATTTTTATGCGTTTTAGCAAAAATACGCGGAAGCTCCCCTGTTAAGGCCGTTTCAGCAGACACGCGACACACAGTAAGAATCCACATCATTCCCTGGCAGAATAGCACAGTAACAAAAACAGCACCAATACCATAAACTAATGCATTCATCACAAAGCTGTTACCAAAACCTATCCTGAAGCAATCTACGAGCCCTTGAATAATACTGATATCTCCTATGGGAATTATTGCTAGCATGGCCAGTACAGTCACTATATAAAGGCCTGAAACCAACAGACAATTCTTCAACGCTGCTCTTGGAACATCACGGCCAGGATTTTCCATTGCAGAACCAGCCGCTGACATAGACTCAAACCCTAAAAAATTATAAATCAATGCTGGTATAAAAACGATCGACTGACCAAAAGTCGGAACAAAACGATCCAATGTAATTGGATTAGCAAATTCAAAATCATTTCGCATTAAATATAAAATGGCAGCAATAACCAGCCCTATACCCAAACATAATTTTGCGATAGCACTGAAATTGATGATCTTCTGTGAATTATCCATCGGCCTGGTGGCAACAAATACCATCAACCAAATAACCGCAATATTGAAACAGGTCGCTATAGTATTGGATATTTCCAAATGAAAAACTTGACAAAAAACTGTAACGACAAGTGTTGCAACCGATGATATCCAAATAGCGTTGCAGGACCAGTAAATCCAACTAATCCGCGCTCCCCATAAATTTCCGAAAGCACGCTTAATCCATGCATAAAACCCTCCATTTTCAGGATAGGCGGAACCTAACTCCGCAACAGTTAGACTGCCGGGAAAGAAAAACAGTGCCCCAACAATAACGATCCAAGTCACTGCAGCAGCTCCCATTGTAGCAACCGAAGCAATAGTATCCACAAAAAAGATTGCACAGACCAGCCCTAAAAGCATATCCAACTGACTAAGCTTGCTACTCTCCTGTTCCGTTCTTACAGGCTTTTTATTCTCACTCATTTGTCTCCCTCCCTAAATGTTATTACCAGTCACACCGCTTTTAATAAAAGCTTTATCACCCCCGTTCTTTTTAAGCTAGTTATGCACTTCCAAACAACTGCAAGACTCAGCTATCTGGCTGCCAGCTTACTTACGGTGTTACTTGTTACTGCTATTATCTAAAAAAACATACTACTTCTCTATAAAAGTGGCAGAATCAGGAAAAATCAGCCTATTATCGGAAAAACACCGGATAACTTAAAAGTTATCCGGTGTTTTTTACAGCTTCGGTTTTATTCATCCAGTGCTAACAATGCCAACACTGAAAATACTGTCTCCGTATGCGTAATATTTAATTTACCATGATATTTATTGACGATACGTTTAATATTAGAAAGGCCGATTCCACAAAAATGTTTCTCTGTTTTCACTGTTGCATAACTATTTTCAACTAAATTAAGTAATCCATTATATGAATTATTTACTTGAATACAAAGAAATCCTTTTTGAACACGCGCATTAACATAAATAAACTTCTCTCCATCTTCTATTTCTAAACGCTTACATGCTTCCATTGCATTATCTAATAAATTGCCCAGCAAAATTAAAATATCAATATCTCGCACTGATAATTGCGGCGGTATTATCAAATCAAATTCCAATCTTATTCCAAAATCCTCTGCGCCCTGTAACTTATTGCTAAGGATCGCATCAATTACTGAATTACCACAGTGTACGACAGAATGAGCAGATTCCACATCCTGATAAATAGTCTTTACATATTCCTGCGCTCTTTCCGTTTGCCCCTGCGCCAGAATCGTATTTAAATACCGAAGATGGCTTTTCATATCATGTGAAATACTACGTATCTCCTTTTGCTGACTTTCCAATTCTTTATAATAAACGTCCTGCATTGAAAGCAATTGTTCTATAATCTGCTTTTGTTCCATTGTTTCACTGATCGACCTCGTTCGATCTGCCAAAAAATATAATGACAATCCTAATAAGAGCAATAGTCCGCTGATGATCAAAAAATTTTCCAGCATATATTCACGTGACTGTACCTGCATGGCCACATAAAATAATTTTAATATAATTAACAGCATGAATAAAGGAACACAAAACACATAAATACCATCAAAAAGTAAGTTCTTATCCTTTTCATAGTTACGAAGCTTATCAATCACAAATACACTGACAGTAAAAAGCAGATATAAAATCGCTTGTGACCAAAAAGCTGGTTCTAAATTCAAAGGATATTCAGAAATAGGATTACCACGCATCTGCCATAAAAATGTTGCTGCCAAAACAGTAAAAGCATAATTAAGTGCCACAAACATAAAGGACACTATCAATTTTACTTCCATTTGATTTCTAAAAAAGATCAGGGAAAATAATACTATAAGTGAATAACAGAACAGTGATACGAAATAAATAGAAAAACTGTTTCCAGCTGTAAATAAAACACAAAAAGCATATAAAAGCAAAGCCAGCCAATAGTATTTGGCTTTGACATCATTACGTTCTAAAAAGGTCGTAAATGCATGATGCAGCATGGCTGTTTCTGTAAAACATGCAAACCCTAATGTTAAAGCTTGATTAACTTCCATAGCCAGCCTCTATATATTGCATTAATAATTCGTAAACCTCTTTAGAACGATATTTGCTTACATAGATTTTTACTCCATTCTCCATTGTAATTACTCCCTTAAAAATATTTTTTACATAACGAAGGCTAACTACATAACTTTTATGCACCCGTACGAAATTAAATTTTTCAAGTTTTTCAGCAACTTCACTGATAGTGCCTCTAAAAGCATATCGTTGCTGCCAGCTTTGCAGATAAATTGTTTTCAAATCTGATTCAAAGTATAAAATATCTTCCAGCTTAACCTTACTGATACCCTGTTCATTACTAATACTAAAATAATGCTGATCAGCTTTTTCCTGTTTATTAAGTATTGTTCGAACTTCATTCAAAAAAACTTTTTTATCGATCGGTTTCAGTAAATACCTGTAAGCATTTACTGAATAACCTTCCAATGCAAACTCTATCGTAGATGTAACAATTAAAATCGGCACGGTAGTGTCAATTTTCCGTATTTGTTTAGCTGTCTCAATACCATTTATTGGCTCCATGTACATGTCCAAAACCAAAAGGTTGAAACGACGCCCTATCTCATACTCTCGAATCAACTCCGATCCAGTAAGATAAGGCATAATTTCCATACGATAATTTTCTTTTTTGAGTGCCCCCAGGCATTCCATAATTTCCTGCAAATCATTTTTGCAATCATCGCATAGCGCTAAATAAAACATATCTACCACCACCTTTTCTTACATACACAGTCATCAGAAGTTTTTTATCTGCATTTTCTTTTACATTATATATCATGCAATAAAAAGTTTTAACATCATAATTTTATTTAACTTATCAAAACTATTATACTATAATTTATTTTTTCTAGCTATTCACTATAAGAAAAAATCATAAATTATCAAAATTCACAGTAATATTTCCAAAGATTATATTCGAAACTGTTAACATGCATAGCAACACTTTTCCAATAATAGTTTTGCCAACAAAAAAACGCGCCTGCCGAATCGGCAAACGCGTGTGTTTACTGGTGTCCTGGAAGGGAATCGAACCCCCGACCTATCGCTTAGGAGGCGATCGCTCTATCCTACTGAGCTACCAAGACGTAAATGCTCTATTGTTTTCAGAACCCTTTTACTATAACACAAATAGAGAAAGCGTTCAATCACAAATTTTCTGTCATTCCCGGAGGCATACTCCATTCCACCAAGACGTCTGTATTGAACCAAAGTCTTGTCAGGCAAATTTTAAAATTATCAAGGTTTTCCAACGGATCCAGTGTTTTAGTAACAAATTGCCGAACCGTATCGCCTTCCTGCACATCCAAAGTCAGCTTTTCATTTAAAAATTTTTCTACTTTGGCTTTTGCTTCAGCAACGCCTAAAACAATTTCTGCTTTTTTATTTTCGCTATCATATTCAACATAGCCATAATTGCCATGATAGTTCAAGGTTACAGCAAATTTGCTCATTCTTTTTCCTCCTCAAAACTTCTGCATACATTATAGCAACTCGCAGCAAATTCTACAATAAGCAGTATTACTTACGCAATTAAATTACTCTTTACTGTCTTTGCTGTACATGGGCCGCAGTCTTACTTCCATCGGAATTTTATCAGCAGCGGCCGCCAAAAGCGCTTCCTCATATAAGGAGCTCTGAGCGCTTACAGGCGTTGCTTTATTGGTCACACGTCTGTAGGTCCCGTTAGACTGCATCATATGCGCACCGACATTATCCCGCAGATACAAGTCAAGAATCTCTTTGATACGCTTAATATGCTCTTCGCTCTCGACCGGGAAAAACAGTTCCACACGATCATTGAGATTTCTGGGCATCCAATCGGCACTGGACAGATACAGCTGCTGTTCCCCGCCGTTAGCAAACCAGAAGATGCGGCTATGCTCCAGTTGCCTGCCTACAATACTGCGAACAGTGATGTTTTCGCTGATACCTTCCACTCCTGCCCGCAATCCGCAAATACCGCGTACAATCAATTCTACCTGTACGCCTCCGATCGAAGCTTCATATAATTTTTGAATGACCTGCTGATCGATCAAAGAATTCATTTTTACAATGATGTGTCCCTTGTTGCCAGCTTTGACCTGCGCTATTTCATTATCAATAAGCTCATAAATTTTATCGCGCAGCCCTAAAGGCGCCATTACCAGTTTATTCCATAATGGCGGCTGCGAATAACCTGACAGCAGATTAAAAAACGCCGAGGCGTCGCTGCCGAACTGATCGTTAGCGGTTAAAAGTCCCATATCTGTATACAGCTTGGCTGTATTGTCGTTATAATTGCCAGTGCCAAGATGAACATAACGTTTAATGCCATCGGCTTCCTTACGTACGATAAGAATGATCTTAGCATGAGTTTTCAGCCCTACAAGTCCGTAAATAACATGGCATCCGGCTTGTTCCAGACGTCTGGCCCAGATAATATTATTTTCTTCATCAAACCGTGCCTTAAGCTCTACTAATACCGTGACCTGCTTTCCATTCTCAGCAGCACGCGCCAGTGCGGCTACGATAGGTGAATTACCGCTGACACGGTATAAAGTCTGCTTAATCGCCAGAACCTTGGGGTCTGAGGCGGCATCACTAACCAGCTTTACAACAGGATCAAAGCTTTCATAGGGATGGTGCAGTAAAATATCTTTTTTCCTGATAGCGCTAAATAAATCGCTGTCATCCGGCAATTCTAAAGGACGCTGCGGCACAAAAGGCTCATAGAGCCACGGCCACATACCAGACAGACTGGCAAATTTAAAGAAACAGGTCGCATCAAGCGGTCCGTTAATTTCAAAAATTTCCTGTTCTGATAAATCAAGATTGTTACTGAGGAATTTTTTGATACGCAGATTAGCTGTTTTATTTAATTCCAAACGCACTGCTGCGCCGCGTTTTCGTTTACGCAGAGATTTCTCTACTTCCTTCAGCAAATTATCTATATCGTCTTCATCAACGTCAAGATCAGAGTCACGCGTAAGTCTAAACGGCACTACATCCAAAATTTGGCAGCCGTTAAAAAGATCATGGCAATTTTCAATGATAATATCTTCCAAAAATACAAAGGTCCGCTTGCCTTCACCCTCTACCTCGACGAGCCGCGGCAATACTGAAGGGACCTGTACCAAACCCATGCTTTGCTCTTCGTCCTGATTAATGATCTCTACCGCCAAATTCAGTGTCTTATTCGCCAAAAACGGAAACGGTCTGGAAGCATCAACAGCCATAGGCGTCAAAACCGGATAAACAACCTCACGGTAATATTCATCCAGCCAGCCGCGTCCTTTTTCACTGATCTTACTTACACGGCAGATCCTGATACCATTACTTTCCAGCTCTTTAAGAATCGACAGCATATATTTATACTGGAGCTTGACCTGTTCATGCGCAGAAGCGCTGATTTCATCCAATTGTTCCTTGACTGTAAGTCCGGAAGCATCGCGCTGATTGATTCCATCTTCCCACTTATCCCATAGTCCGGCCACACGCACCATAAAAAATTCATCCAGATTAGACGCGGTAATCGCAACAAACTTCAAGCGTTCCAGCAGCGGCGTCGTTTTGACTGCAGCTTCCTTCAGTACGCGCAGGTTAAATTTCAGCCAACTCAATTCACGGTTAAAAAAATATTCAGGTTTGTTCAAATCTATGCTTTTCATCTATTCACTCACCCGTTCTAAAATTGCTTTCAAGCCGTAAACTTCTTCAAAAAATGTCGCTTTACCAGCGAAAGTCCATTCTTCCAAAGTCAAATCGACCTTGCTTTTAGCTTCAATTAGCATCGTCCCATCTTTAATGCTGACTTTGCAAAATTTGATTTTCTGCTGATAACTGCGGTCCATCGCATCAGCTAGACGCACTAAGGCAGCTATTTTCGCTACTAACGGCGTCAGTTCTTTTTCCATTTCCGGGCTGCCGGCCTTGTTTTCAAAGAGCTGATTGGCATGGTAATAGCTTGCCAGCGCCACGATTTTTTTATCATTATCACTGAACCCTAAAATGTCCGTTGACATAATAAGCTTATAGGTATAAAGCGAATGACTGCGCATCGAAATATATTTACCGATATCATGCAGCAGCGCCGTAGCCTGCACTAAAGTGCGGCAGTGCTCATCCATACCATGGCTTTTACTTAATTTATCAAACATTGCCAGCGCCAGCCGTTCTACCTGTTTGGCGTGCTTAACGTCATAATTATAATGTTCGCCGATATTATGGATCAGGCTTAATTGCTCTTTTTCAAGCTCGGCAGCATACTCTTTATCTGTCTTCGGGCCTATATGCAGCAGCTGAATGCCATCGATAAAACGATCGGCGGTAATAATTATCTCTTTTGTCGGCACTAACGCCAGCAGCTGTTCATATAAAAGAATCGTCGGCAGTACTAATTCTGCCACACTTTCCTTTATCTTGAATACCTTTATGATCTGCGGCAGATTTAGTTTGTGGACCTTATTAAAAAGTTCCATAAACTCCTCGGCTTTAATCCTTGTTACCTTAGCCTGAGTATCCAGTCCCAACATCTGTAAAAGCAGTTCGGTTTCCGTACCGGAAAGGATCAAATAGCGGATATTGGCATCCTTCAGAGCTTCACGCACAGGCCCCATCGTACTGGCCAGAAACTCTGTCAGCGCCAGATTGAACTGCATACCATTGCGCTGATTACGGTTAAAACTTTCTTTAATCCTGATGATGCCTACATGAAAATTCTGCTGATATTTAATTTTTTCATCATCAACAAAAGTGATGCCCAACCCACCCGAAGAAATATCCATCAGCAGCATACCATAATCTTTGCCGTTAATGCCTTCACTGCGCAAAGTCTGCCTGATCGCCGTATACTTGGTATAAATTTCCTGTGGCATATCAACAACTTTTACTTTCAAACCAGTTTTGATATAAATCTGATCCAGCAAAAACACCTGGTTCAACGCTTCACGCACAGCGGTCGTTGCCTGCACACTGCATTCTTCCACACCATATTCGGACATCAGGCGTTTGTAGCCCTGCAGCAGTTCACAGATTTCGCTGACCATACTGAAAGGGATAATTTTATTTTTAAAAGTTTCTTCGCCCAATTTGACTCTGTGGTTGCATTGTTCGATTACTTTTACCTTATTCATATTGCGGTATTCAACTATTTGCATGCTGATCATCTCTGATCCGAGATGTATCGCGGCAAAGGTTGTATAGCTTTTCTTTTTCACAAACAAACCTCCTCCATTTTATATTAAATTCGACATCAGACCTCTAAATCCTTGCACAAACGTTACTTTTTACAATTCTTTACGTAAAATTTTACAAAATCACTTAAATTACGCAGGATTTTTTTAATCTGTGAGTAATATATAAAATATATCTTTTTAATCGAGGAACGTTTTCTATTTACTGGGAGTGAAAAATATGCAGCGTATCGCAATCATCGATATCGGTTCTAACTCAGCCCGTCTTGTAATCAGCCATATTTATAAAAATGGCGCTTACAACATGGTTTATAATCAAAAAGAAGCATTGCGGCTCAGTCAGAAGCTTGATAAAACCGGTCGTTTAACAGAAGAAGCTTTCGCTTCGACCCTGGAAACGATGAAAAGCTTCGCTTATATGTGCCGGCTTTATAATGCCGACAAAACCATTGCCGTGGCTACAGCCGCTATCCGCTCAGCTCCAAACGGCCCTGAACTGACGCGTCTTGTAGAAGCAGAAACAGGTATTACCCTGCATATCATTACAGGTAATACCGAGGCCTACATCAGTTATCTGGGCGTTATCAATACGCTGCCGGTTAAAGATGGTATTATCTTTGACCTGGGCGGCGGCAGTACCGAATTGATCCTCTTTAAAAACAGGCAGATCGTTGAGTCTGTTTCTCTGCCCTTCGGCGCAGTAAACACTACCGATATGTTCAATACACGCGGTACTATGTCACCTAATGTTTACAGCGATATGAGCTTTTTCCTGCTCAGCCGTCTTTCACAGCATCCCTGGCTCAAACAAAACAGGCTGCCGCTTATAGGCGTCGGCGGTACGGCGCGTACCCTTGGCAAAATGCAGCAGAAGCGCAGTAAATACCCGTCTTCAAAAATCCATAACTACAAATTTTCAGCACAGGCTTTCCATGATATTTTCAGCCAGCTGCGCAGCACAACTTTAGAACAGCGCCGCAAAATAGCCGGTCTCAGCAGCGAACGTGCCGATATTATTCTAGCCGGTGCCGGTATCATTAATTGTTTACTGGAAACAACCGGTTGTAAACAAATGATCATTTCCGGCTGCGGTTTACGTGAAGGATTATTTTTCGATTACTATTCCAAATCCGAAAATCTGCCCCTGATCGCGCCCGATATCCTGGATCGCAGTACGCAGAATATTCTAACTCTCTATACCCCTGACACTACGCACAGCAAACATATCACCGAGCTTGCACTGACTATGTTTGACGCCTGGAAAGATTTACATAAGCTGGACAAGGATTATCGAAAGCTACTGAAAACAGCGGCTCTGCTGCATGATATCGGTATCACCATCAACTTCTACAGCCACGCCCGGCACAGTGCGTATATGATCCAAAACGCTCAGATTTTTGGGCTTTCACATCGTGAACAGCTGATAACTTCCGCTATCGCCGGCTGGCATAACGGAATCTCCAAAAATTATTTTCGGGATCGAAACTACAAAGAATTGTTAAACGAAAATCACTGGCAGGCTATCAATAAATTAGCTTTATTGCTGGCGCTGGCAGAAAGCCTTGATTATTCACAAACCAATCAGATACGCGGCATTCAGCCACGTATCGAAAAAAAACATGCTGTACTGACATTACATGCCGAAGGTATACCCAGCATCGAGATGCATCAGATCAAACAGCATATCCGTTGGTTTGCCAAAGTTTTCGGTGTCGAGCTCAGCGTGCAGCTGGGATAAAAAAATACCTGTTATTTAAACATAATCAACGTTTAGATAACAGGTATTTTTATTTTTTATTTTGCCGCAGCCTGCAGAATTCCGTAAACCATCAGCACACTGTTATAAAGATCTTCTTCCAGTATAAATTCATCGACCGTATGCACTTCACTCATACCAGTGCCTAAAATGACACAGGGCACACCATAAGCATTAATAAAGTTTGCATCACTGCCGCCGCCAGTCACCGTAACATCCGGTGTAAAACCGTTTGCCTTGCAGGACTCCAGTGCCAGCGTCACAACGTCAGAATCATGACTAAGGTCAAAAGGCTGATACTTATGAATGATCTCCACATCCACCTTACCGCCATTAGCAACAACACCTGCAGTGACAGTATTAACCAGATAATCACGCTGAGCAGCCAGTTTATCCAGATTACGGCTGCGAACGTCGCTTTGGATCTCTACCAGATCAGGAACAATATTAGTAGCTAACCCGCCATGGATAACGCCGATATTACAAGTCGTTTCTTCATCAATCCTGGCATATTTTTCAACACCGGCTAAAGCTTTAGCTGCAACCAGAATCGCATTGATGCCTTTTTCAGGAGCAAGTCCGCCGTGGGCAGTTTTACCGTGCACTTTAAAATGTACCCTGTCCTGTCCCGGAGCAGCCGTAACGATTTCTCCCGGATGACCTTCACTGTCCAGAGCATAGCCAACATCAGCATGCAACAGGCTCTTGTCCATACAGCGCGATCCGTTAACACCGCCTTCTTCAGCAATCGTAAACAAAACCTGGATATCACCGTGTTCAGCCTTTGTTTCCTGCAGCATCCGCACTGCTTCCAGAATAGCCACTACACCGGATTTATCATCACTGCCTAAAATAGTAGTCCCATCTGACAGGATCTTACCATCTTTTTTAACGACCTTGATGCCTTCGCATGGTTCCACGCAATCCATATGCGCGGTCAGCAGCACACGTTTCGCTCCGACTTTGTTCCCCGGCAACCATCCCCATAAATTGCCGCATTCGCCGCCTAATTCTTTACCTGCATCATCTTCCTGTGTCACAAAACCCAGATCTTTCAGCTTCTGCTGCAGAAGTTCAAAAACCTGCCTTTCTTTCAGAGTATGACAGGGAACAGAAACCAATTCCACAAATTCATCAAAAATTCTTTCTTTGTTTGCTTCTGCCATTGTCAACACTACCTTTCAAAATTATAAATTACAGCCAGCCGGTATGTTCCAAAAGAATCTTCGTCCCAATAATGATAAGGACACAGCCGCCCACTAACGTAGCTCTGCTGCCGATCCTCTCTCCTAACCTGAAGCCAGCCAAACCACCTACCATAGAAAAAATAAAAGTTACCAGACCGATCAGCCCGGCCGCAGTCCAGATATCCACATCTAAAAAAACAAAACTCACACCAACCGCTAAAGCATCTATGCTGGTAGCTACAGCCAATGTCAGCATTTCCCTGATATTATAATGCTGCTTTAAATTACAGCTGTCAGCAGCATCGGCCTCACGCAGCATGTTGATTCCCAAATAGATCAAAAGAATGAAAGCTATCCAATGATCATAGGTTTCAATATAAGATCTGAACCTTATTGCGCAGAAAAAACCAACAACAGGCATCAGTGCCTGAAAAAATCCAAACCAGATGCCAAAACGCAAGGCTCCACTAAAACGCGAAGCCGGAGCTAAAGCCAAGCTACCGCAGATAGAAACTGCAAAAGCATCCATCGCCAGACCTACGGCTAAAAGCAATAACTCTAGTAAACCCAAATCTAACCCTCCACAACAAGTTTAGTCTAATTCACTGACAGCATCAGTCCCAAAAATATCTTCAATAAAATGCTTAGATTTTTCTTTAACTTCTGCATCCACATATCCCTGAACCTGCAATAAAGCATAAGTAATAGCCACAAAATCATCACTATAACCTAAAACAGGCGTCAAATCGGGAATAAAATCCAAGGGCGCAATCAAATAGCCGATAGCTCCCGTAATAAGTGCTTTCTGTTTCAACGGCACATCAGGTTTCTGTAAAACATACCACAGCTGCAGCACTTTATAAACTGCCCCTACACCAATTATTTTGGCATATTTCCGCAGTTTTTCCTTAAAGCTGTGCTCGCTGTAATCCTGTTTATATTTCTGCAGTTCCTGTGTATTGATTTTAGAACTGTCAAAGCTTTTCTCATCCTGCTTTTTATCTGTCATCTTCTATCGCCTCAGCAAACGTCCTTACCATGATACTTGATTAAAAATCTTCTGTCTTTCCTGATCTTCAGAACACGAAATAAACTGGAAACCAGCATCACACCAACGGCTATAGCACACGAATCGGTTATTGCCGTCAGCAGAATCGACATACCGCCATTATAATCATTATTGATTACGGCAAACATCCCTTTATAGATACCTAACCCAGGAACCAACGGAATAATACCGGGAATGACAAAAACAGTTGCCGGCTGTTTAAAAATCCGTGCTGAAAGCTCACTCAAAAGCGCCAAAGCAAGCGTCCCGAAAAAGTTGGCATAAAACGAACTGTAACCCATCTGATCACGCAGACTTATAAAAACCACCCAGCCAACAGCTCCAATCAAACCATCTGTCAGCAAGATTTTTTTAGGTGACTGAAATAATACCGCAAAAGCCATTGTTGCAATAAATGCAAAAATAAAGGAAGTGATTATTTCCATAAATCCCACCCCCACAATACCCAGGCACGCAGCGCGAAGGCGATACCAATAGCAATAGATGCAGCAAAGAGCAGAGCCTCTGCTATCCTCGCATTGCCGGAAAGCAAATCTCCTGCCATATAATCACGCAGCCCATTAGTAAAAGCCACACCAGGTACAAACGGCATCAAAGCACCAACAATGATTTTTTCCATTGTGCATTGCACGCTTACAGCACAGCAAATGAGCGCTACGACACCAATTGCCACACCAGCCAGCGCATTCTCCCAAAACGCACTTGGGCGATAGCCTGCAATCTGTTTCAAAACCAGCATGGCAATACCGCCAGTTATAAAAGCAGCAATAAAATCATGGCTGTTGCCGCCCAGCATCGCCGAAAAAGAAGCTGATGCTATAGCAGAAGCCAGACAAACCTTCCATTTGCCATAAGGCACCTGTGCTTTCAGTTTTTCTTCCAGCCAGGCCATCGTTCCACGATAGCTCATTGGCCAGCGCTCAAATTTATAAGACATATCATTCATTTCACTGATCATGCCTAAATTGGTGGTACGATAACGAATTCGGCTGACACAGTTAAAACTGTCAACCTGTTCGTTACCCAAAATTATTACCGTCGGGGTTACAAAAATATCAACTTCATAGCCATTAGCAATACAAAAGCGGTTAATAGTATCCTCTACACGATACGTTTCCGCACCGCTTTTGAGTAAAATTTTACCTACCATCAATGCTACTTTTAAGGTTTCGTCACGCGTCATTTTATTTTCATGCGCTTGTTCCATAATCATTCCCCGTTAGTAAACAGCTGTGCAACTGCAGCCTTAAAACGATTGGCGCCTCCCATGGATGGATGCGGAACGCAAGCTACGCATTCAACTCCATAACGCTGCAGTGTCCCTGCTGATTTTTGACCAATAGCAACTATTTTTAAAGTTGGCACTAAAGCCAACAGCATTTTTGCATATTCTATACCCGCATCCAGCTCCTCATTCGTAGGAGTTCGATTAGTAAGCAGATCATCTTTTTTATGCGGATGAAAGGGAAAAATATTCCATAAAATGGTATCAAAAGCTGACAATTCATGTCTTGCCAAAGTATTCCACATTACTGTCGCCGTAGGCTCATTAAAACCGCTTTGTTTTTGTGTACTTTTAAGCAGTTCACTTTCAGGGTTACTGGTTCTGCGGTAATCCCACTCACCTAAAACTGCCTCAGGCTTTATATCAGGATGCAGGCCCAGTAAAATCCGTTCGGAAGTCATCGCCATTCCCGAGAAATGTCCGCCCTGATAACCAAGACCTTCCGCAATAAATAAATAATGCGCCTTTTGACGCAGCTGCAAATATCTGGTCAAATTAGCCGCACGGATAACAGGAGCATCACTGCTTATATCACATTTGGGGTCGTAATCACGCCAAGGATTGAAAACCAAAGGGCTTTGATATTCTTTTAATGCCTGCATGAAATTCTCAATTTTCACATTATCCCTCCGACGTTTATTATATCACAAAAAAATGTTAAGCATAGTGCTGCAGAACGCAGATTTTTTGCAAAATACATTATTGTAAATAAATAAATAGAAAAACGCCCGCAGCAAAAGCGGGCGTTCCTTGCTAAAATCAGAACAGCAGAATGACCATGCCTGCCAGCAAGGCCAGAGTAATACCCAAAGCATTACGTTTGCAAACTTCCATCGGATCGACACCGGCAATACCGGCGCAGATAATGGTCGCACCTGCAATCGGAGACATTGTCCGTCCCAAGGTTCCACCCAAGGCAGCCATGGAACCCATATCAATAGCCTGCAATCCAAACTGTGCCGCATGCGGAGTAACAGCTTCGTTAAAAGCTACAGTTGCAGCATCGCCGGAACCGGAGATCATTGCCAGAATAAACGGACCAAAGGTTGCAGCGATCTTAACGATGCCGGTAGATTCAAGCATCCAGTTGATCAGGGCTTTGACCAGCCCCAGAGACTGCATTCCGGAAACGAAAACGCCAACAGAAATGATGATACCAATAATATTGGCATAAGCATCCCCCATGCCATCAAAGAAAGATTTCGTCAGCTTAGTAGGGTTACTGCGAGTCACAGCCAAGCTCAGCAAAGCGCCGATCAACATAGCCTGAGGCACACCCATTTTCAGAATCGGTGCCATACCTGTAGAACCAACCAGTAAAATAATTACCGGCAGCAGCGGCATCAGAGCATACAGCGGATTAATCTTTAAATCCTCAGCCACCGCATCGTTACCGCCTTCCGGCAGATAACCTTTATTTTCTTTCAGGAAAATAGCAAGGATAGTCAATGTGGTTGCAGCGATAATAACACCAACGATATCAGCCATCATATGGTGAGTAATAACTTCGGTGATTTCAACATTAGACAATTTGGCAATAACGCCGTTATGTACCAGGCCAGGATTCAGCATACTCCCATAAGTACCTGATTTTACAGCAGCTGCCGCCATCGCCGGGTGGATACCGGCAGACATCAGAATAGGAATAAAAATAACACCAACAGCAGCACTGCAGCCTGCCGCGCTTGGAATTGCTATATTAATGATAAAAGTCGCAATAGTAGCACCAGGTATGAGCATAAAGCCCATTTTTTTCAGCACTTTACCAATAGCGACAACCAAATGTTTATCACAGCCGGTATATTTCATAACCATAGCAAAACCCATGCAGGAACATACGGAAGTAATAAGTCCGGCATTTGTCATACTTTTAGCAAATGCATCCAATGCTGCCATAGGTTTACCAGCGATAACAGCCATTAAAATACCTGCAGCAATCAACACCATTCTTGATTCATGTCTTTTCAACAGCAGATAAATGACGCCGATAACAATAATTGCACCAATAATTACCATCATAAATAACCCCTCCAAAAAAATTAATACAAGGTATTATAGCATTGCTGCAATGTAAAATTCCAGTATTTACGTATATGTATACAAAATACATTCACTATGTGCTGAATATTTTTATTGATTTTTAAGCTGACGTTCGGAATATTCATGAATTATATAATTTGTCAGCGCATCTTCATATTCTGTAGCCGGCGAAGGATTATCCATCTGATCTTCAAAAGACAGGTCAGCAGAATAATAGAATGCCTTTCCGCCAAAATATCCTAAAGCAAACGGCGTTTCGACACTTTCCAGCAAATTACGTCCCATAAAATCTTCCGGAGCCTTAAGACCAGCCAGATATAGTAAGGTCGGAGCCAAATCGATCTGAGAAGCATAATCTTTCGTCATTAAATTATTCAACGGCTGTAAATTTTTAGATACGAAAAGCAACGGGATAGGGGCAATACTTTTCCTGTCATTCTCATTAGTTACGATTTTTGTATATTCTCCACCTGAATGAGGATTATGATCAGCTGTAATTATAAAGAGAGTCCTGTCATCCATCAAACCTTTGGCTTCAGCTTCCTCAAAAAAGTTTTTCAGTGTCTGATCGACCCAATACATGCCTCGAATCGTCACCAGCTTGTGATCGCGTACTGTCGGCGGCATATTCTCCCAGCTGATACCATAGTAAGGATATGGCTGATGCATATCCAGCGTTTTGGTTACCAGCAGCATTTTATCTTTACGCCCGGCTTCTAAAAGCCGCAGCGTTTCCTTATACAACACATCATTATGATAACCCCAGCCGCTGGCGCCGCTGTATCCCAGATCCTGCAGGTATTCTTTGGCATAATACTCCTGCATGCCAAACTGCTGCGGATATTCGCGCACTTCATTACTATAATACTGACTGGACGCATTCATAAAAATACCGCGCCAGCCTGCTTCCTGTACGGATCTGAACAGGGATCCCTGCTTTGCACCGTTGATCTCTTCATCAAAAATCAGATGTGAACGAAAAGTCGCATTCAAGCCTTGCGTTGTCGGGATCGCTGAAGAATAGTAATTATCCAGACGAGGATATTTTGCCAGCAAGCTGTCTAAAAACGGTGTCGTTTCCTGCGGAATATTTTTATTATAAAAACCTATATAATCACGATGTACTGATTCCAAAACCAGCAATACAATTTTATCATATTGTGCTTCCAACGGCTGCAGCACCTGCTGAGTCCTTAAAATCCCCAGTTCTTTCAGCACGCGTTCGTCTTTTGCTGTCAGAGGGCGCTGCTCAATATGTTTACGTCTGGCGATCTTATCCGTATCAAACAACATTTTGCTGGCAAAATTAATATTGACAGGCGTCGTCAATAAATTACGATAATCACTGCGGATCATTTCACTGGTTTCGTCGCCCCAAACACAAACATATTCCGTCAAAATATATTTATTGACCTGCACCATTGACCAATATGAAAGATTCAAGCCCAGAAAAAATACGGATACGCACAACAGCGACCAGGCAAAATTCGGTTTACGTTTTTGAGGCTTCGTCACCCGGAACAACAATAAAACAGCAGCAACAGCAAAACCTATCCCTGCAAGCTGTATCGCCGTCATACCTGATAAAACACCCTGAACAGCATAAATATTTAAATTTTTGAACAAAACACTTTCGACATGCATCGAAGTCTGCCAAAAATAAAACGCATCAAAAATCATTGTCAGCGCAGTTATAAAATACACAGCAAAATAAACTGACTTCATTAGCATAGAAGGCCATTTATGGTAACACATTGCCGCCAAAAGTACTAAAACAATATTATTGTTTAAACCTGTAAGGACAGCTAATACCGTTAAAAACCCTTTATCAAGGCTCAGCTGATTGACCATAAAGCCAGCAATCAGCAAATACAGCACACCGATAACAACCACCGGGAAATAACGTTTCGTACGGTCAGCAAGACGATTTCTCCTGAAATACAATAAGCCCGCTACACCAGCTAAAAGCAGGTCCCGCAGGCAATTATTAACGACCGTCATCCACCATTCGTCTTCAGGAAACGGTACTATTTCAATATAAAATTGACGCGCAAAAAATGCTTCAGCCGCAAAAAGCAGCAAAAGAATTACCAAGATAATACTGCGCCTATACATATTTTCACATCCGCTTACTTATGCTAAAAAGTTGATGGGAACAGGATGCAGCTCTATCTGCAGCGGTGCTGAAGTAATAGCATCCCCATCAAGCTCAGCAGCGAAATCTTCCACATTACAACGAATCTCTATTTTCTGCGCATGCCTGATGATGATACTTTTATCAAGCTGCAGCGCTTCCATCGCAATGACTGCTGCATAGCGCATAAAGTCAGCCCTGGTATCACCGGTAAAAATAGCTACATGCAGCTGCGGCACACATAATGAAGCCCCATTGAACAAGCTGTAACGGCCTGCATAATAACGGCTTTTGCCAACGATTACAGACGAAGCCTCATACCATTCTTCCTCATCATCTAACCGCACCTGAAACTTATAGCGCCAGTTACTATAGACAAATTCTTTCCGCATCATCTCTGTTCCCTGCCAAACATAAGCCAGCTTTGACAGCAATTTCTTCTCCAGTTCAGATACGTTATCGACTACCAGCGAATCGAACCCGATCCCTGCTACCGTTAAAAAAATATGACCGTTGGCCTTCCCCAGCTGCACAGGCGAAACAATTCCTTTGCTAACGCGTTTGACCCATTTTGCTGGATCATTGCTCATTAAAAGTTCTTTTGCTACCAAATTAACTGTCCCGGCAGGAAAAACACTGACATACGGCATATGTTCATGTTTGGCAAAAACATCGATTATTGCACGCAAAGTACCATCACCGCCTGCAACAATTATCCAGTCATATTTTTCCTGACAAATACGAGCTGCCAGACCTTCAACCTGCTCGAAAGACTTAATTTCAACAATTTCCAAACTTTTCGGATCAATGACCTGTTTCAATCTTTTTTTTACTTCATTTACTCTTGCCAGCATACTTGCAAACAACTGCTTGCCAGAGTTCCGATTATAAACGATCATTACTTTTTGAAAAGCTGCAATGTCGACACGATTCGGCATATTCTAATCTCCTATTTCATCAATCCAGCAAATACAACTGGCCTTACTTCATCGTTATAGCAGAATCTACCCGATATTACCGGCAGATACGCGCTGTCAAAAAATCCACTTTTTACGTGCTAGATAATTCCAAATGACTACAATGCAGCTGGCCAATACTTTGGCAAACATCGGCTGCAATAACATCATTCCTACAAAAATATACATTAAAATCAAATTAAAAGCAAGCCCCATAATACTAACGGCAAAAACTAAAGAAAGTTCTTTACCCTTTTCATATCTGGCACCGCTGGTAAAAACCAAAATATTACCCAGGAAATAATGATACAGCGTTGCCAGACAGAACGCTGCAGCCGTCGCAAGCATATACTCCATACCTATCCCCTGGTTAAAGCCGTAAAAAAACGCCCACTCTACCAGCGCCGCCGTACCACCGACAAACAAATATAAAATTATCTTGATCCATTCTTTGTCAGTATAATCGACTCCGAACAACGTTTTTTTAGACATGTAACACTCCATTAACTTTTGCTATGATTTTCTACGGCTTCCTGAATCAGTGTATCCCATGCATTCCATATTTTTTCTGGCGCAAACTCTTTCATACTTTCTCTTGCATTTTCTCCCATCTGTTTTCTCAGTTTGTCATCAAACATCAAACATTTTAATTTAGCGGCAAAATCTTCTATCCCGTCATCACATAAAAAACCGTTATAACCATCTTTTACAATCTCACTTATTGATGTACAACTTTTATACCCAACTACTGGTAGACCTACACCCATAGCTTCGGTCATTGCTAATGAAAATCCTTCAAAGGAACTTGGAAACGCAAAAATTTTAGATCGTTTTAAATTTTTGCATATATCATTGGACGTGCCACAGAATATGACTTTATCTTCTAAATTATATTTTTTTATTAAATTCAAACAATATGAATAATATTTTTTATCATAATCCGTTTCCCCATAAATTTTCACATTCCATGTCGGATAACAATTTTTTACTATGTTAAAAGCTTCTATTAACAAATGCTGTCTTTTTTGTTGCGAATCAATTCTCGCAACTGTAATTATAACGTTCTCCCTCGAGTCTTCTGAGGGGGGGCAAATATGTTGTGGCACAACATTCGGAATATACTCAATTCTTTTACAAGTCAAATATTTTTTTACACGTTCAATATCATTTGGCAATAGCACTTGTACACAGCAGCATTTCTCTAAAGCATTTTTAGTATTTGGAGTTATGTCTTTAAGAATTGTATCTGGATCAAAATGAAACATCGTGATAATGGGACATGTTACTCCTAGATAATTTATAAGTATCCTTGTCGCTTCAACATTAAATGCAATAATTATATCTGGAGCTTCCCTTTCTAAAACAGGTTTCAATCTCTCAGCCTTTTGCAGATCATATATTGCTTCACTAAACATACCTTTTTGAGCGTGGTTTAAAATAAACATCTTTTTTATTTTTTCTTTTAAACTAAGCTTTCTTCTAAAACCATATCCAACATCTATAAACCTAACTCGACTACTAATATCAAAAAAAGGCGTTCCTTCTTTACCATCCAATGCTAAGATGATAATATCATTACCCCGTTCTGCCAAGGCATTAGCCATATTAAAAAACACTTTTTCTGCCCCGCCTTTAGAATTGATAACTCTCCATAAGTTAAGTAACAATATTTTCATGTTATCATTCTCCCAAATTTATTTCTTTATGGCAAATTTTCTTTTCTTCAATATCTCACAACAAGTAATCCCCCATATGAACCCATATAAAATCATATAAAATCTGTTCAAAAAAATAATATCTACCATACCATGTACTAATGTGCCGATTACGCATAAAAACATGCTAAGAGCAAAAATATTAATTTTATTATTTACATATAAATTTTTGCTCAAGTAATAAAGCTGACTTCCGAATAAAAGTATAATCCCACTCACACCAACAACTCCAACGGTATCCAAATAATGCAATATGATATTATGTGGAGAGACCAGATGTGGCTCCTTTGCTAAAGAACTCATATATAACTCTCTATATACGCTTCCCCAATTATTCCACCCCACACCAAATAATGGATAATCAAGAAACATTTTTATCCCAGAATCCCACAATAATAAACGCTCACTATCATAAGGTCGCTGAAATCCATTCATTCCGCATTGATATAATACTGTAAATAGAATAAGTAGCGTAAGAAGCATTATTAAAATATTTCGAACTTTAGCATGTAAATATATTAAAGTCCCCATTATTGTCATAACTACTAACCCTAAAACAGCTCCCCTAGATCCCGACAAAAATAATACAAATAAAGCGAGCCCTGCAACCAATATTCCACATAATTTCTTGTACATATTATCTCTAAAATAATATGTACAAGAAATTACGAAAGGTAAAACTAAAATTACCCAACCGCCCAGTTTATTGGGCTGACCTAAAATACCCGAAGGTCTCCCCGCTCCACAAAATACATAATCACTAATAACAGTAACGGCAACTATTGCAACACCCAAATAACTTCCCATCATTAATGGCTGGATAGTATACTCACGTTTATATACTAATATTAAGATAAGTAAAAAAGGTATTATTCTTTCGAAATAATGTCCTGCCTCTTTGATTCCAGCAATACTTCCACTTGCTACCGATGCTAATGCAAACATGCTGATACTGAATCCAATAACTTTGAAACTAGTAATAATAATCTTTTCTCTAAACATTTCTTTTATGTAATACTTATTAGAATATCTAAAATAATCAATAAGCAAAAATATCGCTGCTAAAACCATAATCTTACTTATTGTAGAAATGCATCCCAAAGTTAATAAAAATATAGCGAAAGTATTTCCATTTTTCTCCAATATTCACAAATCCTTCCACACATTATTATCTCTTTTTAAAATAATAATGGAATAAACTAGCAATAAAATAGCTTTGTAAATATGTTCTATAAGTCATTTTTTTAAATATATCAACCTGTGTAACTTCAAAAAATCTTTTCATAAAACAGCTATATCTATTTTTTAAATCCATATATAATTTTTTATCCCGTTCTTGTATAGCCCATCTTAATAACGAAAATACAGATCTTGCATATTTTTCAAAAGCAGCATTTTTAGTACTACTCTGAGCCGGACTCTCTTGAATTAACCTATAAACTTTTTCCATCGCCCGCACATGTCCTAACCAAAATTTTAATGAACCTCTACTCTTTGATAGACTTTGTTCATATTTCAAATAATGGTACTTTATGTCTCTTGTTACAGCTATAGATTTAGCTTTTAGTAAAGCTTCAGCAACAAAAAGTTGATCTTCAGTATAACTAATGTCCTCACAAAAATTTATATCATTAATCAATTCTTTCCTATATATTTTATTCCATAAAACATCAATTTCTAAACAATTGTTATAAAACAAATCAATCGGAGAATTATATTTTTCAAAAAAGTTTTCTTGCTCGTTTATTTTCACCTTATTAAGCTTATATTCGTGAACAACACCACAAGAAGCCACATCAGCCTTTAAATTTTCTGCAGCCAAAACCAATTTTTCATACATATCATTTTCAATATAATCATCAGCATCTACAAAACCTATATAATTACCAGTAGCTCTTTTTAACCCATTATTTCTAGCACAACTTACTCCTCCATTTTTTTGATGAATCACTACAAATCTGTTATCAAACAATGCTAATTCATCGCAAATATCTCCGCTTCTATCTAAAGATCCATCATTAATTAGTATGCACTCAAAATCAACAAAAGTTTGATTTCGTATGCTATTAAGCGTCATATTAAGATAATTTTCTGCATTATATACAGGAACTATAATACTTAATACCGACAAAACTTTCATCCTCCCAAACATCATGTTTGTGCACATTAATAACTATCGACCAATGATTTTTAAAATATTTTTTATAAGATTTTTTTGACTATACTTTTCATTTGCTGCATTAAGACCACTTCTATAATTATCCGCGCGTTCCTTAAAACTATTAACAAAACTTTCTAATTGTTTAGAAAATGTTTCAATAGATTCTAAATCAACAGCGATTCCAATATCAAATTCTTTGATAATCTCTGGACTCATCTCGGGCGATTGTAAAACAGGCTTAAAATATCCAATTGCATTAAACAGCATTGCGCTCGGCTGATACCTATATCTTTCAGCACCATATGGCATCAAAATAGCATCACAAGCCATCAATTCTTTCTGCCATTCTGTGCCAATTAAATTTTTATGTAAAAACTTAACATTATCATATGTCGAATACTTTTTTTCAAGTCTTTTAAAATCATCTGAATCTTCCTGTGTTACTGTAGCACCTTGCACAAGCAATTCGACAGGATTTACAAACTTTGCTGTAACAAATGCCTGTAAAAAAAACTCAAGATTTTTTTCTTTTCTATATTGTCCAAAAAAACCTAGCTTTAAAGGAACATGAAAAGAAAACTCTGGTTCTGCATCCAAATCCATAGGTATATATACCGGTGGTAAAATCGTATGAAAATTAGGGCAATCATCTAATTCAGGAAAATCAACTTGTAACCCCAATACTCCAATATGTATATTTGAAAAGGCTTTTAATGATTTTACACCTTTTATAAAATTTTCCCTGTCTTTTGGCATAATTCCATGCATCATAAATAATACTGGTACCGGAGAATTTCTTAACGTACTTTTTTTCAAAGATCTCATTCCCCGCCAACTAGATGTAGGTATTATAATAGCATCGCAAACACCTTTAATAGCGTGTTTATATGCTGAATCAAACCAAGCAATCCTTCTTCTTTCTCTTTGTAAAGACAGCCAAATTTTTTTTAATTTGCCAACACCTGCATAGCTTATTGCTTCTCCGCCCTCAAGAACAATTACAGGAACTTTATAATTCAACTTAAACGGATAATTATTGGGTACAAAAAAACATGGTTGATGTCCTTGTCTCTTGAATTCTTCTACTAATATCCTATCAAATTCAACCTCATGTCCTGCTGGCATAACAATACTTTCTAATATAGCGATATTCATTATAAGTCAACCTCGTAATATAACTTTTTCTATAAATTTCCTTTATACCATTCAATAGCTAATTTTATACCCGACTCAAAGCTATACTCAGGTTCGTACCCTAACATAACCTTGGCTTTACTGATATCAGCATTACTATGTTTTATATCACCTTTACGTTCTGGTCCAAAATTTGGTTGAATATCCTTATTTAATGCTTTCGTCAGTCCATAATATATATCTATTAAAAATTCTCGCCCACCATATGCTATATTAAAGGCTTCTCCTGCAGAACTTGACGGCGCCATGCAAGCTTTTAAATTAGCCTGTATGACATTATCTATATATGTAAAATCTCTAGACTGTTTGCCATCACCATTAATAGTTGGCGCTTCATTTCTCAGTAATTGCTTTATAAATTTAGGGATAACAGCAGCATAAACACCATTAGGATTTTGCCTACGCCCAAAAACATTAAAATATCTTAATCCATATGTATCTAATCCGTAGTATTTATTATATTGTTTAGCGTACTCTTCATTTACCATTTTACTCACAGCATACGGTGATAATAAATTACCTTCTTTCCCTTCTCTTTTAGGTAAAGTCTGTTCATCACCATATACTGAAGAACTGCTGGCATAAACAAATTTTTTTACATTACATCTAACTGAAGCTTCAAGCATATTTATAGTTCCTATTATATTGTTTTGAGCATAAAAAAGAGGCATTTCCACACTTCTAGGCACACTTCCCCATGCAGCTTGATTTAATACAAAGTCAACTCCAGTACATGCTTCCACACATGTGTCCAAGTTTTTTATATCACCTTTAATAAATTCATAATTAGGATGTCCTAAAAACTCTTCTATATTCTTTTTTTCCCCAGTTGATAAATCATCTAAGCATCGCACTTTGTATCCCAACTCTAAAATTGCCTCACATAAATTAGAGCCAATAAACCCTGCTCCTCCTGTTACTAAAAAAATAGAATTTGAAGGAAACTTTAACATTCTATAACTCATAATCATAATCTCCAATAAACGTAGCCAGATTCTTCAAAAGTTCTCTTATTTAAAATACCTTTCACATCTATCAATACCTTCCTCTGAATGTCTGCATACATCGCATTCATTCTATGAACACTCAAATTGGAAAATAAATCATGCGCTACAGCAACAATAACGGCATCTAAACCCTTAAAATTTTCTATATCTATGAATTTTAATCCATATTCCAGCATAGCTTCATTTTTATCAGCTACAGGATCGCAAATAACGGTTTTTATATCATATTCATATAATTCATTTATAATATCTATTACTCTTGTATTTCTTGTATCAGGACAATTATCTTTAAAAGTAAAACCTAATATGCCTACTTTTGCCCCCTTCACTGGAATATCAGCCTTTATTAAACTTTTAATCAAATTTTCTGCAACATATTTTCCCATGTCATCATTTATGCGTCGTCCAGCTAAAATAATCTGAGAGTGATAGCCCAACTGTTCCGCTTTATATGTCAGATAATATGGATCTACACCAATACAATGTCCACCTACTAAACCTGGAGTAAACTTCAAAAAATTCCATTTTGTTCCAGCTGCAGCAAGCACAGATTGTGTATCAATATTCATTTTATTAAAAATTATTGACAATTCATTCATAAATGCAATATTAATATCACGTTGGCTATTCTCTATAACCTTAGCAGCTTCAGCAACTTTTATACTTTCTGCCTTATGAACTCCCGCCTCTACTACTAATTCATAAACTTTCGCTACAATGTCTAAAGTCTCTTCATCCATACCGGAAACAATTTTCACAATATTATGGAGCCGATGTTCATTATCTCCAGGATTGATACGTTCAGGCGAATAACCTACCTTAAAATCCACACCACATTTTAAACCAGATTCACGTTCTAGAATAGGAATACATATTTCTTCTGTTACACCTGGGTACACTGTGGACTCATATACTACAATAGAATCTTTAGTTAAATTCCTTCCCAAAATCACACTAGCTCCTTCTACTGGTGATAAGTCCGGAGTATGATCTTTATTTACTGGCGTAGGAACTGCTACAATATGAAATTTTGCCGTTTTTAACAATGTTTCATTATCTGTAAATTCAACTTTACAATTAGCAATAATATTATCTCCAACTTCTTGAGTTGGATCAATGCCTTTCTTATACAATTCTACTTTAGCCTTATTCAAATCAAAACCAAGCACTTTAACTTTTGAAGAAAAAGCCACCGCTATCGGCATACCAACATATCCTAACCCCACCAACGATACTTTTGACTTTCCTGTTAACAAATCTTCATACAAATTACTCATTTTCATCCCTGCCTAATATAATAATTCCATTAAATTCAGCAATTTTAGCTTATATGGTATAATATTATATTATATCATATTGTATTAGCTATGTCTCATTGTATTGATATTAGGAGGAGTATATGTATCTAGTAATAATTTGTATTTTTCTATTAATAATAACTGCCATAATCTACAAAATATATTTTTTCACTTTTGAAGGAGATTTTGGCAATAGTATTTTCTCAGAGTCAGAATGGCGAGATAAAAATGTCATGATCATTGTTCCACATCAAGACGATGAAATAAATTTAGCTGGTGCAACAATAAAAAACTTAATAGACCATAAAATAAATGTCATCATTGTTTTTGTAACTAATAGTGATACTATTGATTTTGGTGAAACACGTCTTAAGGAGGGTTTAGCTGCAGCTTCATTTTTAGGACTACCAGAAGAAAATATTATTTTTTTAGGCTATTGCAATGGTTTTCGAATTACACCAGATTTACATTTTTATAATGCAGATGAAAATATCATTGTTCATTCTGCCAAAAATTTAACTGAAACTTATGGACTAATAAATAAGCCTGAGTATTGTTATCAAACCACTGGTAATCATAAAAAATATACAAAAAAAAATCTGCGAACAGATTTAAAGCAAGTAATACTCCAATATAAGCCAGCTTTAATTTTTTCAGTCGACTATGACCGTCATCCAGATCATAAAGCAGTATCATTATTATTCGAGGAATGTATGTCAGAAATTTTACATACACCTCAAAATTCCTACTTTCCTGAAATTTATAAAGGTTTTTGTTATAACGGTTCGTATTTAGGGAAAAAAGATTTTTATAAAATAAACTTACAAGAAACCATGCCAGCAGAAAAGAATATGTTAAACGATCCCTATTATGAAACCGACTGGCCTCCTTACAACTGGTCTGAAAGAGTTCGCTTACCAGTTCCAAAAGTTACATTGAGCAGAACCTTAAATAGTAATTTCATTTACAAAGCTTTAAGAAAACATTTTACTCAAGGAATTATTCACAACGCAAAAAGAATCATAAATAGTGATCAGCTCTTTTGGAAAAGATCTACAACTTCTTTGACCTATCAAGCTTCTATAACCGGCTCTTCAGGAAATCTAAATTTTCTAACTGATTTTAAACTTTGTGACTGTCCCAATATATTATCATCGACACCAATTTTTTCAGGTGCTTGGATTCCTGCTGGCAGCGACACTCAAAAAAAAATAACATTTTATTTTGACGCTCCAAAAACAATCAGTAAAATTATATTATACAGCACCACAGACCGTAACAGCAATATAAACAAAATCAGTATAAGTTTTAATAATACTCATATTAAATATTTCGGACCATTAAACAACTATGGTAAAGCAACTGCAATTTCTTTTGACCCGCAATACGAAATATCAGAAATATCTATAAGTTTAATAGATATTTCTGGAAACAAAGCAGGTTTTTCAGAAATTGAAATTTTTTCAGATAAAAATGAACAAACTCTTTTAAAATTTATAAAAATAATGGTATCCAATAATTTTGCATATGATTATTGGATACCAACAAATTGTTCTGAATTACTATTAGATTTATATAAATATGGAATAAACGAAAAAACAAGTCTCTTTCCAGTCAACAATGATGACTATATTTTATCTGGAAACAAAATATCATTTGGCTCTAATTTTAAACAAGCTATTATAAGAGCAGAGGTAATTAATAATCCATTAATTTATGATCAAATTGTAATCACTAAAAAATCATTTCCAATAATATTTTTTACCAAATCAGTCCAAATTATTGACATGATTTTTCATAGATGCGAACATATACTCAAAAGCAAATATATTAAATACTTTAAAATAAAATGAACTTAGTCTTTCAACCGTCTTTGTTTTATTTCATCAAAAAAAACACTTATTTTACCTAAAACTTTACAAAACACAGGAAAATTATTTAATATCCACCACTGAAAAGTGTGTTTTAGTGGTAATTTTACTTTATTATTTTCACTTTCTTCCAAATATTTTTTTACATCTTCTAATTGCTTTTTATTTAAATACGGCTTTGCCTCATTAATTACAAGTAAACTAATTGCCGCTTTTTGTGCCCTCCTCCTGCTGTATTCCAGGGGGGGGCATTTATATTTTTCGCATACCCTTTCGTGTTCTCTCCAAGCCATAAACATTCCATATTTACGTCTCGTTTTTTGTTGAGTATTGGCAAAACTGGCATGAACTCTATAACAATAATAACCTTTAGGAACATAAAATATTTTACTACTCCGGACAAAAAGCTCCGCGCAAACATATAAATCACCTAGAACAATATCTGGAGGGATTGTTAATCCATCAAACAATTTTAATGCAAAGAGCTTATTGCACAGAAAATTCGGATAATTGTCCAGAAGAAATTCATCTCTTATCTTTTCGAATGTCCAGCTATTATCAATATTCTGTGTATGCAATTCACCGTTATGCTCATCATCATTAGTAAAAGTCTGCCAATCGCAAATTACAATATCAGCATCATTTGCATTAATAGCCTCAACCATCCCTTTTATCATATTTAAATCAATCCAGTCATCCGGATCAACAAACCCAATAAACTCTCCTGCGGCCATAGATATCCCTTTATTCCTAGCGGCTCCATAACCAGCATTTTTTTGATGTACTAACTTAATCCTACTGTCATTCGCCGCATATTCTTCACAAATAAGCGGACAACCATCTGGCGACCCATCATCAATAATAATAATTTCAATATTTTTATATGTCTGCTGTACAAGAGAATTCAAACATTTATGTATATACTTTTCTGCATTATATACACATACAACAATTGAAATCAATTTTTCCACAATAAATATCCCCAATCATTTAAATGCTATTTACTATAGTTTCCCATTACTTCTGTATAAATAGTATAATCTTACATACTTAGTCATCGTATAAAAATAGTGATTTACTGAGAAAATCCAACCCAATTTACCGTCTAAAAAACCTCTGTCAATAATATATACCTTGAAAAAAGCCCATAATGGACGTAATATTATATCTTTTATAAAAGAAACTTTTTTACATTCCTTTTTATACTTTTCTGCAGCAAGCTTTGTATAATTATTAAATTTTCCAAAATATTGATCCCAGTTATCATAAGTATAATGATACATTATATTTTTTAATTTTTCATTAGAATATGGATGAATAATAGTTGGATGTACATATCCTTCAACGCGCGATCCGTTACGAGGCATTAATCTACATACAAAATCCGGCCTTAAAATACCATGCTTCGCACTATTATTCCTAAATTTATTCTCTCTACGAATCCAGTATGCTACTTGTCTATTACTTTTAACTGCCTCTTGTATTTCTCTCGCTAATTCAGTAGAAATCCTTTCATCTGCATCTAAAAATAAAATCCATTGATAAGAAGCCTGCTCAATAGCAAAAGTCTGCTGGCCGCCCCAATCCCCTGCCATATTACGCTGAATAACCTTCGACCCTAGTCTATCGGCAATAATTTTTGTATTATCTGCACTAAAGTCATCAATAACTATTATTTCATCAGCAAAGCTAACGCTTTCAATACAATCCTGAATATTTTTTTCTTCATTCTTGGCCAAGATTAAAACTGATAATTTAGGCAATTACAGCACACCTTCCTGTTCATATTATTTACCATTATATCATTTATCTAAATTATTTACTAATCCTTCTTCTGTAATTTGTAAAATTCAACAAACTAAAGTATAATGTTGAAATTAAGAACAGTTTTATCAGAAGGAGATTGAAAATGCGTAAAATTTTCCCGGTCATAAAATTTATTTGTTTTTGCATAATAGTTGAAACCTTTCTTTTTGGATTTTATTATATAACGTCTATAGGTATTGCAGATAAGACATTCTATCTGCAAATGCGAAGATATATTCCCTGTTCGATTGCAGTTGTAAGCTCAATATATTTATGGCGTCTTAGCAAGTTAAAATTTAAGAAGATATTTCCGCATGCTCTTGTAGGATTATTTTGGATTTTAGTATATCCACTTTGTTACTGGTTCACATTCCACAAAAACACAAATTTTATTGACAATCACTATGATATAGCTTTTGGCGCTTATATTTTCGCCTGTACTGTTTGTTTTCATTTATTGCTTTTCAAATATATTACTCCTAAATACAATAAATTTATAACTATTATTATTAGTATAATTCATTTTATTCTAACATTAATTCCATTATCTCAGATTATTTACTACATAATTTATCAAAGTCCTTTTACAGAAGCTGGTTGGATAGCTATTATTCAAACTAACTCATCTGAAGCCAAAGAATATTTGTTATCAACACTAGGGTATTTTGGAATTTTAATTGTTCTTTCAACATTACTTTTATTTTACCTGATATTTTATATTCTTAATTATTCATCCGCTACAACTATACATCCATTTAATACGAAAATAATCATTCTGACTTTTATCATACTAATTTCTACTATATGCTATTTACAAAAAATGTTCATTGACACAGGTGTAATGAATAAATTTCATAATGCGCACAGTTATTTTACTTTGAACGAAAAATTTCAAAATTATCATAAAAGTAATTTTAAAAATTTAAAAGTTATTCCATCAAAGCCTATGTTTTCTCAACCAAGTACAATTATAATGATAATTGGCGAGTCAGCCTCCAGAGATTTTATGAGCGCATATACAAACACTTCAAATGATACAACACCTTGGATGAGAACTATGTCTTTACAAAGCAATTGCATCCTGTTTAAAAATGCATATTCCAGCTGGATACAAACAGTACCTGCCTTAGAAAGAGCTTTAACCGAAAAAAATCAATACAACTCAATTGAATTTAACCAATCTATTACACTTCTCGACATTGCAAAAAAAGCAGGTTATACGACTTACTGGTTCAGCAATCAAGGCATAATGGGTGGTGCGGATACCCCTATTACAATGGTTGCCAAAACAGCGGATCATTACGCTTGGATAGAAGAAACATTGGCAAATACTGATTACATGAGATATGACGGAGATTTATTACCCTATTTAACAACTATAGACCCCTCTAAAAACAATTTCGTTGTTTTACATCTAATGGGAAGTCATGACAATTTCATTAATCGGTATCCACCAGAATTCACAAAATTTGGAATACCCAACGAGTTTGACCTGGCAATAAATTATGATAATTCAATAGCTTACACTGATTGGCTATTGGAAGAAGTTTATGACTATGGTAATAGAAATTTAAACTTACAGGCACTCCTTTATTTTTCTGATCACGGTGCTGATCCATTATATAAACGTCACCCAGATCGCTCCTCGTTCAGCGGTTATAGAATTCCTCTGTTTCTATATCTATCAAAAGAATATGAATCTTTATATCCTCAAACATCCTCTGTATTAAAAAAACATAAAGATTCATATTTTACAAATGATTTAGTTTATGATATGGTTTGTGGAATTTTAAATATCGAATCACCTAATTATGATAACTCTCAAAGTATTGCCTCTCCTAAATATAAATTTACTAGAGAAACTTTACGTACTGGCTTAGGTAAAATTCCTTTAACTTCAGATAAAACCGACCAATAAAAAACGGGCTTTTAGCAAAAATGCTAAAAGCCCGTTTTTTATTTAATATCTTGTCTTGCAATAAAATATGTTACCCGCAGCATTTCAAAATACATAGCACACTCGAAAAGTTCTTCGTCAATCTCGCCATGAAAAATACTGCAATTATAATGTTCACTTATATCAACTAAAACTATAAATAGAACTAAAAATATTAAATCCCACATTGGTATTTTTACGGTTTTTAAAAACCGTAAAAAACTGCCGCGCCAAAATAAAAACAGCAATAAAGCTATCAATATCCCAATTAGTGGATGAGCAATATCTCCCCAAATCCCCAACTCTCTCCATTTCGGCATGATTCCATCAGACTGCATTAAAAGCGCACGCCCCCAACTTAATTCACGTCCAAACACCAATATATAAAACAACATTCCTGCCTGCCAAATATATTTATCCATTGAAACACGTGTTTTCTTCATGGCCTGCCAACATAAATAAATCCCAACAGCTAGCAAAACTAACTGAAAATTTTCAATAGGCCCGTTTTCACGAGCTGCATTTTGCGGCAAAAACTCTTTGACAATAAATACAAAAGGGATATAAATAATCAGCAACCATAGATGCGGATAAAATCTTTTGTCAAACACTCTATTCCTTCTTCCTTAAAATTAGTACCTGATTAGATATTATAACATCTTTATTCTGCTTTAATCTATAGTAATTGAATCAATATTATTTCAATTGCCAGATAAAGATTATTGGATATCATTTCCTTTTAAAACTCTCCACGCAGTTAATTGACGGGCAGCTTTTATTTTATTTGCCAAAGTATTTGGTATCTCGCTGTTTATTTTATATATTTTTTCAGTATCTGTCCATAAACGATGATTGAAAACAATACCATTATAATCAAACAAACTGGGCCAAATACTGCTGTAAGTGTCACCCTTTTGTCCTACCATTTCTGCCAGAGTGGATATGATCTGCAAATGACAGCCAACTTTATTATCCGCTAGTAAATCTTTATATACATTCTTGCCATAAAAGATACAGGGAACTGCCGATAATGTCTTTAAATCAACCTCTTTGGCAAAGTCAAACCGTTCAGCATGATCGCCTGTTATTACGAACAGTGTATCCGGTTTATCTGCTTCAACTTTTTCAATAAAATTTCCTATACTTTGATCAGCATACCAAATATGTCCCATTTCATTTAAAATTTCTTCATCAGAACTCAAACTATCCGGCAATTTTTGTTTTATTTCTTCTTTAGGAAAGCCTTTGGCTACAACGTCTATATTATAAGGCGGATGATTACTTGTCGTTAAAATAATATGGAATGTTCTTTCATCTTTTTCTTCAGCTATATATTTTTCTACATATTTGAACAATATTTCATCAGGGCATCCCCATGAATTTCCGCCTTCATACTGAAAATCGCCTGCACAATGAAACTCATCAAAATTTTGGGATAAAGTAAACTGTTTGATATCCTGCCAAGCTTCAAACCCGCCATACCAAAAAACTGTTCTATATCCCAAAGCTTTCATAACACTACCGATTCCTGTGCCATATTTTGTTTTATAACTTTCCGGCTGGCTGTTAGGATAAATTCCAGCATCTGCCAGTCCAGTCACGAAACCATTGATCGTAGGCATCGTTCCCGTCCCCTGAGCTAACATAAAATTGGTTTTAAAACAGTTAGGCGTATTGATCAAATTTTGTTCCTTTGTTACTAATCCCAAATCTTTATATTCTGGTAAAAATGGCCATAAAGCATGGCTTTCGCCGATTATAAGCACCACATTCCCCGGCGGCTGCTGAAATTTTGGAACAGCAACAACTTTTTTAAAGGCTTCATCAATATTGCCGGCTGAAGGATTCCCTCCTAATAATTCTATTTTTTGCCGAAGTGCATCCGCACTAATTTCTACATTATTAATTTTTTTAATTTTTCCAGCAATACTTTTAACTCTGTATAATGACTGTCCGTCATCCAATATAGCTTCATTAAGTAAATTGGATTTAAGCCGTTCGGCATTTTCCCAATTTACTGATCCTGCATAACTAAATGCCCCCCCATAACGAACAAATATCCAAAATGTTGTCAAAAATATTATTATACCAAAACTATATAACCATCTTTTATTTTTGCTGGTAAACTTGATCTTATATGTTCTTGTATCTAAAAATTTACATAATATCCATGCTAAAATAATCCCACATATAATTGCTGCCGGCAAACGCCATAACAGCTGATATTCATTAACAGCAGTATCTATGATAGCACTGATATCATCATACATACCATTAATAAGCATGATATTGAATCCTGAATTAAAAATTTTATAATAAGGCACTCTTGCAAAAAATAAAACTGTAAATAACACTACTGATAATGAAGAAATTACTTTTCTCAACAAATCAGACGGCCATTTTGTAAATAACAGCTGCGGCAGCGTTGCAAAAACAGCTGATATCAATACTATTATCCCTGTGGTTTTAAGGCTCAACCTCAATCCATACCACAAACAGAGTATAACTTCCCTATAACTGCCATCTTCAAGCTGATAACTATATATGCTGATAAAAACAATTCTAAACAACGTAAATAAAATTGTAAAAAACAAAAACAGCTTTAATTCCTGCTGTAAATTTCTAAAGAACAAACTGAATTTTTCCAACTCGAACCAACTCTCTTAATAATAAACCAGAAAAAGCGGATATCATATCCGCTTTTTTATTATTTATTCAACATTGTATCAGCTGCTGCCACAACCTGTTCTACCGTCATCCTGGACATACACTGCATATCATCGCAGCTGTGCTTCATTCCGTCCGCACATCCCTGACAAGGCGGTTGTGCCGTAACTATTACAGCATCCTTTGTATAAG